>ENA-UOOI01000515-UOOI01000515.1-fermentation-metagenome-genome-assembly--contig:-NODE-515-length-48820-cov-22.389501_pt1 | contig 48820 bp, 51 predicted proteins | sample MGYA00245779_ERZ724027 | MGnify/ENA primary metagenome ERZ724027 (study PRJEB28704, sample SAMN03018318) | fermentation metagenome | biome: anthropogenic terrestrial biome; feature: soil; material...
GAATTTGACAGTAAGGTGCTTTTTTATATACTTTTTAGGGTAGCTGAATAGTTACCTCAATATAATATTCTACAAAATAAGCTAAAAAGGAGATTTATTTACTATTATGGTAGCTTGTTTACAAAGTTTAATTTTTTATCTTTGCCTTTGAAAATTTGGGAATATAAGACCTTTGAAGTTTTCTCCCGGTGGTGAAAACTTCAAATGGCATAAAAAAGAAGCAGCATCTCGATTGCTCCTAAATTTATCATTATCAATTTTTATTTTTTTCATAGTTATGTATAAATTGGAACTCTATTGGTGTAGTGTGAAAATACAGCCATGGTCTTACATCTGTGCAATCAACTTAGCTTTGATTTCGGAAAACTCCACATCGCTGATAATTCCTGCGTCAAGCATTTTCTTTGCTTCCTGAATTTTCTCCAATACAGAACTGGATGCAGTTTTGCTTACCTCTGTAACAATTTCTGAATCAAGAGGTTGAGAAGCGTATTCTTCCTCATTTTCATATACTTCTGCAATATCACTCCAATCCGCTTCAAAATCATCATGAGAGTATACGAAATTGGCTTCATCTAAAGCATCTACAAGGCGCATTCCCATGGGAGGAAGCGTAGCAAATGTGATTCCACCCGAAACCACGCCTCCAATAAGAGGAACGGCTTTTGAAATACCTTTAGCAAAGGCTTCTTTCGTCATTTTTGCACCAAATGCCTTGGCGATAGATTTAATAATGGGATAGTAAAATGTCTTTGTCAACGCTTTCTGGGGAAGTTTCTTAAGCGCCTGCTTAGCCAAAGAGGATGAAAGCACCCTTACAGTTTGAGCAGCACCCGATGCTCCCAGCATAACACCACAATATAATATCAGCTGGTTTGTAACCTCCTCGGTATTCGGAATGTCACCAGACCATAAATCTCCTTCACCATATAAGTAGGAGATTTCTTGTGCCAATCCCAATGCAACTCCATAAAACTGTATCATATCTGCAGGTATTGTAGCAGCCATCGCAAAACCACCGGGAAGTCCGGCAGCAAAAGATGCGCCGGTGGAAAATAAAGTTTTTTTATGTACAAGTTTACGGGCCATTTTTCGCAATTCGATTCTGGAGCATTTTGCTTCAACGGGTCCCTTTTCGATAATTAATTGCAAAAGTTCAGGCGATACATCATTAAATTGTTCACGCAAAAAGAAATCTCTATTTACCTTTATACCTGGGATTTGGATTGCGGAACTTATGATATTTACTAAGGAAGTCCCGTTTTTGTTTTCGCTTTTAATATTTTCCATTGAAAGTTTCTCCTTTTTACTTTATTTCTTATAATACGCTATGTAATTTCTGCGAATACTTTTGATACATCGTATCTCCTATAATATTAATTTCTCTACAAATTCCCTATTTCCCCGGCACTAAAAACTTCTTGCCTCTTTAATTATAATATATCATTACTTATGATAGGTATTTATTAAAATAAAATTTATAAAGACTTTTTATATTTCTTATAGTAAGTTGAACTTGAAAAAATAAAAAAAGTACCAAAAATTATAAAAAATGCTGCAGAAAAATATAGTTTCCCAGTTAAATGCCATATTCCTATAGCTAACCATAGAACGCCTGCAATTGCATATGATCTCCATGAACTTTTATTATCTATTGCTTTACTATTACACTTACCATCTTTTTTTATTTGCTTAATTCTGGAGTTATATGCTAAGTACGGCATAAAATTAAAGACAAATATAAAAATATCAATTATTAATAACGCTAAGACAATTAGAAATATTGGTCTTATAGCAATTGCGGAAACAGCTAATAGGCCTATTAATACTATAGCTATTATTAAAGAAAAGATTGTTCCCCTCCTTGTTTGATTTCTTATACATGTATATTTATCTATTTCCGATTTACTATCACTATAAATAGGCTTAGTCCCAGCCTGCGCTGAAAAAATATGCATTTGGTTCTTGATGGAAAGAACATGTTTCCACCCTGCTTCTTTGAATATAGTAAAATACTCATCATCAGCCTCAAATTGATAATCCAAGCTATATACTATGTTTTGAGGCTTATCTTTTCTTAATTTATAAAAAAGCCCTCCTACTATGTCCCTAGTATCCAGCCTTGACTTGCATAATTTTTTAGTTTTTCCATATCACTTTCTTCGCTAAAAGCAAGACCACTAATTATTACATATTTATTTTTCATGAATATCCCCCTCATTCAAAAAATTTTCAGCGAATTTAATCATCTGTTTTTTACGCTCAATCTCCTTTATAAGCATATCTCGTCCTTTATTGGTTATCTTATATACTTTCTTATTTTCATCTGTGTCACAACTTAACTCCACTAAATCTGCTGCTAAAAGCTTTTTCAATGTTGTATAAAGCGATGCAGGACTAATACAGTTAAGAGTTAAAAGTTAAAAGTTTATTATTCACTCTTACTTCTTAATTAAAAAGGTTCTTACCTAAAAAAACTCTTACCTCTTACTTCTTAGTTCTTACTTTACTTGTTGTAAATTGCTTTTATAATAAGATAAATCAAGAGCAGCCATATTATCACAATTGGCAAAGCGAAATACCATTTCTTAGGTTTTCCATCTACCCATAATCCTTCGGCCTGAATACGGCATTCTTTAAACATGTCAGGTGGAATCAATCTCACTGTCAGAGCAATAAGACATGGCAGTATAATGATGTCATCTAAATACCCTAATACTGGTATAAAATCCGGAATAAGATCAATTGGAGACAGCGCGTATGCAATTGTTATTCCAGCAAGAATTTTTGCTATTACAGGTGTTTCTTTTTTCCTTAATGCTATAAAAATAGCAGGAATATCGATTTTTAATTGTTTAGCCCTTTCCTTAAGATTCAAAATATATCACTCCAATCACTACAGTTGAAAGTTAAGAGTTAAAAGTTGAAAGTTCTTACCTCTTACTTAAAAAAGCTCTTACCTCTTACCTCTTACCTCTTACTTCTTACTTCTTACTTAAAAAAAGTTCTTACCTAAGATTATACTATTTTTCCCAAGTCACAGTTACCCAATTTAGTGATATAATTATTTATTATGAAAGGAATGAAACATATGAATAATAATGAAGAAACTTTAAAAATAATAAATAACATGAGGAATGAAAATATAAATAAGCTAAAGGTTGCAAGCATTTCAGGAAAAGTAATATTTATACCTACGAGAGCTGGTAAGACACGTGCTTTAATTTATAAATCTGACATTCAAAATAAGCTTAGCCCTGTTTTTTTCGATATTCATGGAGGCGGTTTTGCAAAGGGTTTGCCTGAAAATGACGATAAATTCTGTGATAATTTAAGGAATGACTTAAATATAACTGTTATTTCAATTGATTACAGACTTGCGCCGGAACATAGATGGCCTTCAGGTATACAGGATATTTATGATGCAGTAAGCTATGTAAACTCCCATAATGATGAATTTGGAATTGATTCATGCAGCATGGCAATTGGAGGCCATAGTGCTGGTGCAAATATTGCAGCAGTTGTAAGTATGATAGCAAAGGAAAAAGGGGAATTTAATCTTAAGTGTCAGATTCTTGACTATCCCTCAGTAGATTTAGCAATTCATCCAGGTGAAAAATTTCATATAGAGGGTGCAATTCCAGTTGAAATTACAGATTTGTTTAAAAAGTGCTACATAGATGAAAATGATGCAAAAAATCCATATTGTTCACCACTATATGCATCTTTTGAGCAGCTTAAAGATTTACCGCCTACAGTTATTACAACATGTGAAATGGATTCTCTTAGAGAAGAAGGAGAAAAATATGCTGAAAAGCTGATTAAATGTGGTGTGGAAACAACAGCTAAACGCTTTTATGGAGCACAGCATGGCTTTACAATCCACAAACCTGAACTGCCTGAAAGCAAAGAATCCTATAAAATGATTGCTGATGGATTAAGAAAGTATTTATTTGATAGGTAATGATTGAGAAGTAAAAAGTAAGAGTTTTTGTAAAAGGATATTACCCTACAGTATACTGCGGGGTTATTTCTTTTACTTCTCTTGTTTTTGTTTACCTTTTTTATACTGTGAGTCAGATATAATTTCCAATATCTTTTCTTCGCCTTCCTCCTCAGTTAATATCTTAGTGTTCTTAGACTTAGTCATTAAAAAGACCCTCCTTTGTACTTATACTACTAGTATACCACTATATTAGTAATTATTATGCGTTATTGTAAATAATTTTCTAAGTATAGGTTTACAATAAAAAAATGTATACATCTATTGTAATTGGATATAATTGTAAGCACCATGATGTTTATCATAACATTTGGAAATACATCATATATTTTTATATCAATAAGCAAAAGTATCCAATTATTAAAAACAAAAGGGGTGTTTACATGAAGAAAAAATCCATATTTATCATAATGTTAATTACAATATTATGTGGCATAATTTATTTTTACCATTATTATAATAACAGCACAAATGCCTTTCAAAGCAATGCCTCAGCTGAGGCAGCATATGAAAAGTACCTCTCAGAAGTAAATAATAATACTTCCACTGTTACCTTTATTTCTGCAGGAGATATATTGTTCCACATGCCTGAAGTGGCAGCAGCTTCCGAAAACAAAACTTATAATTTTAATCCAATGTTTTCAGAGGTAAAGGACATAATCTCCTCTGCGGATATTTCAGCAGCAAATTTTGAGACAACCGTTAATCCTGACAGAAACTTATCAGGATATCCTGCTTTTAACACTCCTGTACAAGCTCTTGATGCTTTAAAGTCTACTGGCTTTCAGGTTCTGTTAAATGATCATAATCATTCACTTGATACAGGCCTTCAGGGATTAAGAAGTACAAATAATCTAATAAAACAATATGGTTTTAAAGTACTTGGATCTGGTGAACCAGGAGAAGATAAAAGTGTAATTGCAGAAAAAAATAATATTAAAATAGGAATGCTGTCCTATACCTATAGCACAAATTATGGCATGCAGTATCCTGATATGATAAATTATATTGATGAAGTTAAAATAAAAAATGAAATTAATGATATAAAGCCTAAATGCGATTTTCTCATAGTATATCTTCATCTTGGTACTGAGTATGTTAGAAATGTTGAAGACTTTCAGTCAAAACTTGTTAAAGACGTTGCGGAAATGGGTGCAGATGCAATTCTCTGCAGTCATCCTCATGTGGCAAAAAAAACTGAAATGCTATATGCTAAGGGCAAAAATGTTTTAGTTAACTATTCCATGGGAAACTTTATTTCAAACCAAAATGATAAATATACTGACATTGGTTCAATGGAAAGAATGGTAATTGAAAAAAGAAATGGATCCACCAGATTAAAATCTGCAGAAACCATTCCGGTTTACAGGCTAAGATACCAAAGCAATGGGAAAACAATTTATAAAACAGTGCCCTGCAGCAATATAGATAAATTCAAAAACTTTCTTGTGCAGGGTACAACAGCATATGTAAATCAGGTATCACAGGAGCTCATATTTAATTATGCTGCCCCAAGGTTTAATTACATGGAGCTAAAGCCTGCAAGTTATTAAATATAAAAAATCAAAAGCCTCTGCAAAACTTAACTGCAGGGGCTTTGTATATTATTAAATACATTTTGAAATACCTGTTATCAATATATATCAGAAAATTCAACCATTACCCTGTGCATTTTAGTGCTTGCCGGAATAGTTTTCTCTATAATACTTGGGTTTTCCACAATTCTTGCAGGCAGTTCAATTGTAAATTTACTGCCTGTCCCAATTTCGCTGTTAACGCTGACTTTACCATTATGCATTTCAACAATTGATTTTACCAGGGATAGTCCAATGCCGCTTCCTTCTGCGTTACGGGATAAGGATTTATCAACCTGCTCAAATGTGCCGAATATTTTATCTAAATGCTTCTTTTCAATACCTATGCCATTGTCCTCTACAGTTATTTCAACTGTGTCCAATTTATCAAATACACTAACAAATATGTTTCCCCTCGGTTTGGAAAACTTAATTGCATTGGATATAAGATTAAGAATAATCCTTTCAATGTTTCCAACATCACATGCAATAATCTTTTCCTCTGTATTTGTGTCGAAAATAATATTAAGCCCTTTTCCCTTAATATATTTTGAAGAAGACTGAACAACATTCTCAATTACCTGAACTATATTTTCATTTGTGAGATTTAATTTATAAAATCCTGATTCTATTGTATGAAGATCCATTATATTATTAATGAGCTTTGCAAACCTAAAACAGTTCTGTTTTATTATTTTAACACTTGCGCTGATTTTATCTCTATTTGCTTCAAGGGAATCATTTTTTAAATATAACTCCAATAACTGATCTGTACTGTATATAACATTTAAAGGAGTTTTAAATTCATGTGATATATTTGCAAATAATTCCTCTTGGATTTTTATGGTTTTTTCCATTTGTTTTTTGGCTTTAAATTCTTCAGTAACATCAATTGCAACATCTGCTATTTCCGTAATCTCATTATTAAGTCTAAGCAAAGGCTGATGTACTAATTTGATTATCCTTTCCTCTCCTTCTGAAACAATTTTCTTATAATCAAAGCTGCAATTAACCTTTTTGTCTTTGATATTTTTAAGATTCATCATGAATTCGGCCTGTTCATTGCTGTCAAAATCAAGAAGGTCCAATAATCTCTTTCCAATAACAGATGATGTAGAACAAAGAGCTGGATTAATGGATTTTATGCCTTTCAAAGCTCTATTGTTAATATCCATAATTTTAAGCTCAGGATATGAGTATCGAACAAAACCAACTTCCAGGTTATCAATCATTTTCTTTATAAAGTCAAATTGAAATCTTATTAATAAATGTTCATCTGTCATAGATTTTTCATTGTGCACAGATACTTCATTACATTTATGATTTTTACACATATCTGTTAAGTCATATACTGTATAAACTATATATCTTTCTTTTTCTGATAAATTTACCGGCACAAGGGATACTGCCCATTCCCTGCCTGCTCTTTTTATGTATTGATGTTTATTCATCATTGAAAAATAGTGCTGGTTATGCCCAGCAGAATTATTAAAGATCCACTGAAGATCACCTTCGTTAAGTCCTTTGAATATTTTTTCAGGGTTCCTGCCAATGCAGTCTTTATTGCTCTTATCTGGCATACCTAAAAAATCTAAAAAATTATTATTTACTTTAATTAAAATTTTATTTGTAATACTATAAAATGCCATTCCAATTTCATTATCTTTTAATAAATTTGCCGCAAATGGCAATCTGCTTTCTATTCTTGAGTTTGATATCTCTTTTATAATATATTTTTTTTCATTTTCAGTGGAATGTCTGCTTAAAGATATTGTAACTTCCCTTGGCTCCAATTCCTTTGTAAACAGATAACAGCTTTGTTCCTTTTCTATGTGTTCCATATTAATTTGAGAATCAAGTCTAAGCATACTACTTAAATCTGAAATGGATTTCCCAATTAATTCATCTCTGGAATAGCCGCTAAGCTTTAAAAAGCTATTATTTAAATGAATAATTATGTTATTTTTAATGTGTATAAATGGATTCTCAAATATTTTCTTCAACGTATACTTCAAAATAAACCCCACCATTTAGCAATATTTTACACCTTTTAATAAATTTTTATACATCTATATTATAATCATTTAATACTAAATGGAATACAATAAAATTCATACAAATTTTTGCGTTATTTTACAAAATTTTTAACAAAATAGAAATACCTCTTACCTCTTGGTTCTTACTTCCTAGTTCTTACTTATTTATAGTTTATGTGCTATTTTGCTTAACTCTTCTGCCATAGTTGTAATTTCCTCCACACTTGCAGTTACCTGTTCAGTAGCAGCTGCCTGTTCCTGGCTTGAAGATAAGGAACTCTGGCTTTTTTCGCTGGATTCATTTACTTTAACTATAATTTCATCAGTTAATTTTTGAATTTTAGGTACTGTACTTTTTGACTGCTCAGACAACTTTCTTATTTCACCAGCCACAACGCCAAAACCTCTTCCTACATCTCCTGCTCTGGCTGCTTCTATGGCAGCATTTAAGCCAAGCATCTTGGTTTCATCAGCTATTTGTTTTATAAATGATGTTATATCCTTTATTTCCTTTGATAGTTCAGTTATTTCGCTAATACTATTATGAAGATCCTGCTCGTTAGTATGGATATTTGAAGCTGATGCTGCTAATTCTTCTATAGTGGAAGCAATTTCACTTAATCCTTGTTCAAGGCTTTGAGACATTTCTTTCAATTTTACAGCTTCAACTTTTGGAATAATAAGGCCGAATGTTGCCACAATTTCACTACCATCCTCATTTAATAAAGGATAGCAGGATGCAAAAGCAGGAACACCAAAAACTGAAGAATCATATTCTTTAGAAAATGGTTTTTTTGTACCTAATACCACTGCAGGCGCTGAATTTTCCTTAATGTCTTCGCCAACCTCCAACTGTGTCAATTGAAATTCTTTTGAATTTTGTATGTACACAAATCTGCTTAAATCTGTTATAAACATTACTGCACCATCACTAAACATTTCACATAAGATTGGTGCAAAATCATTAAAGCTTTTCACCAAAGGATTTACCACTGGATATATTGTTGAAAATGCCCCAACGGCTTGTCCATCATCATTTACTATTGGTTCTGCAATAATCTTTAACCTTACACCATATAAAGAACTTGGCACATTTTCAATGAGAATTTTATTTTCTTTTACAGCCCTGACATTGAGGCTGTTAGAGTCTACACTTTTACCTGCTTGGAATATATCAAGGTCGAATTCATCTGATGCCTTTTTCCAATTATAAGTAACTCCATCACTTATTAAATATATAACGCCTCCAGGTATCATATTAGCCTGGGATTCGCATACTTCTTTTATATACTCTACTCCATTTATAGAAATCATAATACATTCTCCATTTCAAAATTTATTTTAAATATTATTCATGAAAAAGTCTTCAATACTTTCATCAGAAATAGGCTTACTTATAAGAAATCCTTGTACATTATCACAATTATGATCTTTCAAAAAATTAAGCTGTTCCATTGTTTCAACCCCTTCAGCAGTAACTGTTATCCCTAATTTATGAGCAAGACATATTACTGAATTTATGATTTCCTTTTGATGTGGTTTATTAGATATGTCATGCATAAATGTTTTATCCAATTTAATTTCATCAATAGGCAGGTACTTTAAATAATTTAAAGAAGAATAGCCTGCCCCGAAATCATCAAGTGATACAGTAACTCCCATGTTTTTAATTTTGTCCATTGTGTCAATTATAATATCCATATTGTCAACTGGGATACTTTCAGTAAGCTCTAAATTAAGCCATGTTCCACTCATGCCCGTGTCATCCAGAATTTTTGCAATCATATCTGCAAAATCCGGCTGCTCAAACTGCATGGCATTAAAATTTACAGATACATTAAAGGCGTTGTATCCTTTTTCCTGCCAGTACTTATTCTGCATACAGGCAGTACGCAGCACATACTCACTAATGCCTGAAATTAACCCGCTTTCCTCTGCCAATGGAATAAAATACTGGGGCATTATTATGCCTTCAATAGGATGTATCCACCGTACTAAGGCTTCAACGCCTATTATATCCCCATTATTAAGACTTATCTGGGGCTGATAATATACTGTTAGTTCATTTTGTTCAATGGCCTTTTTTAAACTATCATATAATTTCATGCTTTTCATCCTTTATTTATCATTATATAAATATTGTATAATTGCTATTATATAATAATTATGTACTTTTTATACTATGTTTTTTACATTGTCACTGTTGTAATTGTGACAATATTATGACTATACATACAAATTATTACAATATTCTATATAATCATCTTCAGAGGTGCAATAGTTACTATATAAACGTATATTCATATGACAGATTTTAAGTATACTTATTAAACTAAAGTTAAAAGGAGAAAACAAAATGAAAGAAAACATTAAATTCAGTGAAAGTCTCAGTTTTTTACTTTCAACACTTGATATCAGTATCAGCAGATTAGCAAAAGCAATAAATGTAGATAGTTCACTTGTTAATCGCTGGGTTAATGGCAAAAGGATACCTTCATATAAAACCAATTATATTAATAATATTTCGGACTATCTTTCGGGAAATGTTCAAAATTCCTTTCAAAAAAAATATATAAATGATTTTTACTATAGAATATTTAATGATAACATAATTGAAGATGATATGAAAGAAAGAATTAAGAAGATACTGGCAGAATCTCAGGGATATTCCATTGAACTCAGGAAAATGGAGCTTACGAAAAGTAAACCAAAGTCATCTGATAAAGAACAATCTTCAAATAGTAAGCAGTTTATTAGTTTATCAAAACAGGATCAATTAATTATAGGAAGCAAAAATGTTATATCCAAGTCCCTATCCTTGCTTGAAGCAGCTTCAAATACAAAATGTAAAAATAATAATACAATCTTTGTATCATTTATAAATGATATATGTTTTATGAAAAATGACAGCAATAATTTAATTTACTGCAGAAAAATTTTATTGAGAGCTATAAGTAATGGATGGAATATATTATTCCTATTAAGATTAGATAATAATTGCAAAAGGACTATGGAATTTATTAATTTTTCAAAGCTGCTTGTAAAAACCGGAAAATTAAGTTTATATTATCTTTCTAATTATGACGCTTTAAATACTGGCAAAGATATTATTGCAGTTCCAGAAATAGGAGCAATATTCACCATATCAACAACCAATCATTTGGAAAATGAAAGAGCTTTTTTCTTTAAAAGTATTGAAGCTATTGACACCTGTCAGAAATATTTTAGAACACTTCTTAAAAGTTATGCTAAACCAGCAATAAAATATTACTCCACAGATAACAACCTGGAATACTCAGAGTTTTTAACCCGAATGAAAAACAGAATGGGTAATAGATTTTTATGCAAATATGGCTTTAATATTATTACAATACCTGAGAATTTATTTAAAAAACTGCTAAGCAGAAAGAAGCTGACCAGCGGCAGGCTTACAAAAGAATTGAATTGCTATAAAAAAAAATTGTATTCATTTGTGTCAAATATAGACAAATATGAATATTGGGACATCTATCAGATGGATTCAATTGAAAATTTAATTGACCATGGAGAATTATGCTTTTATTCTTACGGCGGCATGGAAATTGTGCATTTGGAACCAGAAGACATTATTAAATATCTGCAAAATCTAATTAAACTTCTCGAAATATATAAAAATTATAATGTTGGATTTTTAACTGAGAATACTGATAAGGATCTTATATATTTTGATTTTTGCTGCATAATTAAAGAAAGACAAGCTGCCTTAATTGAATCATATGGAACTTCAAAATTCACTCCGGAAGTGCGATTATCCATAGAAGAGCCTATGCTCGTGAAAGCATTGTCTGAACATTTTAAAGACATCTGGTCACATATCCCTCCTGTAAATAAGGATAAAATGGAAATAATAAACTGGATTAAATATCAGATTAAATTGCTTAAAAGCAGCCACACTTAAGGCAGTTAAAAGTTTTGAGTTTTGAGTTTTAAGTTAAGGCATGTTTTGCTAAAGCAAAACATACCTGACTTATATAAATTAAAGATTTTTCGCAGTGTAACGGAGAAAAATCATCCACAACTCTTAACTCTTAACTTTTAACTCTTAACTGAATACTAGTGTGAGGAAAGATAATATCCGTTTCCTCCCTGGTTTTTTGCTTTATACATTGCCTTATCTGCCTGCATCATAAGCTCGTCTATACAACTGCCGTCATTAGGCAGCATACTCACCCCTATACTTAGAGATATACTTATTTCATCACTATCCCAGGATAAAGTCTTATTCCTGTTTGTAATTCTTGAAGCAACAACTTTACAATCATGATAGCTTTTTATAAATGGCAGTAATATTAAAAATTCATCTCCCCCAAATCTGGCAACAACATCACCTTCTCTGGTACATTTTTTTAACATTTCACCTGCAAAAGCAATAATCTCATCACCTTTTTTGTGTCCATATGTATCATTTATGTCTTTGAATTTGTCAACATCAATAAACATCAACCCCAAAAGGCCTTTGCTTCTTTTAGCATTTACGCAGAATTTATTTGCAACTTTAAAAAACAGAGTTCTGTTTGCCAAGCCTGTTAATTCGTCATAATAAGCCAGTTTATTAATGGTTTTTTCTTTTTCCTTTAATTCTTTATTTAAAGAATACAATTCATTAACATATTCTTTTAACTGATGAATTCGCAAAAATTCACTGGTAACATCGATAAATTCAACAAGTATATAGTTTAAACTGTCCTTTTGTATTCTGCTTATCTTTAAATTAATATTTTTATTATAATTAAGTAAATCCTTATGCATAGCTGATGAAAAAAACATCTTAACTCCGCTGTTTAGCACATATTTCATTGTATCATTAAAATAACCTTTATTCAGACTTGGAATAACATCATATATATACTTATTTATTGCCTTTTCATAATTAATCTGCGTTATAACAGTCATATTGTTATTCCAAAATAAAATTTCAAAATCAGAATTTAATATTATTATCCCTTCATTTACGTTATCTAATATATCATATAAAATATTATTCATTGAAACCATCTTCCAGCATTTCAACTTTTTTAAGTAATTCACTTAATGAACTTAAAGTGAGGTTAATAATTATAGCACCTGATACTTCTGAATCGTCTAGTTTAAAGGTTATATATAACATTAGGATATGGGTATACTCTTTACTGTTTATAGTATTTTCAAAATCTGCCTTATTAAATACTTTCACTTCTGGTAAGGTATAGCTTAATTTTATTTTTAAATAATTTCCTATTTCTCCAATAACAGAATTTAATATTATATTTCCTACTTCTTTTAAAATATCAAAATCTATGTCTGTAAAATTCATATCATCAAAGGGAGTATCATCACTTTCATTTGAACATAGATTTATAAATGTTCTCATTTTATCTGCGGGAAATATTAAACTTGCCTTTCCCCTTAATTCATCCTTAAAGGCAATGGAAGATACCATAATAGCTCCCTTCATTACCTTTGGAAGATAATCATCAATTGCTATGGTCTTTTCATTTAAGTCCACAATTTTTAAATTAGGAACATTTAATAATATTTTTCTATTAATTATTTCTGACAATACACTAGCAGACTTGCCCACGCTTATATTAAACAGCTCTTTTAATATATCTTCTCTTTCCACATTACTTTTCATCTTGATCATTCCTTATTATTTCACATATAGATTTTGCCTTCTCTTCTGTAAATGGCTTATTTATAAATGCCATTACGCCATATGAATCTATTTCTTCCTTTATACTTTTTTGAACATCTGCAGAAACTACAATTATTTTTGCATTTGAATCATATTCATTTATCAGCTTTATTAATTCTTCTCCGCTTATTTTAGGCATCAAAAGATCCACAAAGGCATAATCTGGTTTAATGCTTTTATATTTCTCCAGTCCTTCCTGTCCATCTTTTGCAAAATAAATTTCTACATCACCTAAATATTTTGCCACTAAGTTACCTAATATTTTTCGAGAAAAAGTAGAATCATCAACAATTAAAATTTTCACCTTATAGTTACCTCCTGAGGTTAATTGGTAAACCAATGTAAATTATGACATGTAAATATTATCACTTAATATGAATTGTTTCAATATGTTTTTACACTTAATGACAAAGGAATTTATAATTGGGCAAAAAATTTGGCTGCTAAAATTTATTGGGAATTAAACTCCACAACAGTATTAATGTAATTAAAGAAGATATTCTTATCATAACCAGATAAGCAGTACTTGGTTCTGCATTCTTCTTATACTTCCATACCTCTGTTATTTTCCACTGCAGCTTTGGATTAATTAGTGACACAAGCGGCAATATACTTAAAATAATTTTGGCAAATAACATTAATACCCCATCCCCTTTTTAATAAACTCAATATTTAGTCTTTATTTTCTATTTCAATGATAGTCATGATGCAGTAATTAGCTAAATCCAGCAATGTATCAGTAATTGTTTCATCCTTTACTTCGGCTTCATGCTTAATTAATTGTTTATACCTGCTTAATTTATCATCCATTCTTATTGCAGGCATTATAAGCCCGTATTCTTTAAAACCTTCTCCAAAACTGTCTCCATAATCCTTATTTTTTGCCACATATATTTTATAAAGTCTTTCACATATTTCCTTGTGTTTCTCAGCTTTTGTCATAATATCGCACCTCCTTTTTCCATTCTATGCCAGGTAACAGGTACCTTGCAAATTATCTATCCTTCATTCTATGGGCTATATCATACACTACTACAAATATTGCCAGCAGCACAATGCTTACCATTGATAATTCAAGCATATACTTTTAAGCCTTACGCACTTTCATTATATAATATACCAAAGTTATGGTAATGATAATTAGAAATATAGGTGAAAACAAAGTTCCTAAAGGCACTGCTTTAGTTTCAGAATATGTTATATATGCAAAAGCAATAATAATCTCCATTTTAAGTAATATTACCATATTTTTTAAATTTATATATACAACCTCTCTATTCTCTGGAGTAATTGTTACAGGAACATTCCAAATTGAAGGGAAAAAAGACAAAATTGTTATCAATATATATAGTACCGAACTCATAATAGGCATTACCAAAATCTCACTTTTGTTTCCCCATCTATCAACAACTCCTGCTCCATTATAATGTGCTGGAATTTTGTCTGGTAAGCTTCCCCATGACTGAAGTAAATATATCCATATTGCTAAAAGTACAATAATTGCAATTAATTCAAAGACCTTTTGAAAATTTGTATATTTTAATTTCATGTAAATTCATCCTTTCTGCAGGTACAAAGTTAGCCCTCACCAATTTCATCAATTAACCACGGTGAATTTTTATCTTTTCTTATAATAGTAACCCACTTAGTATACATTCCGCTGTCTTCAGGGCCAACCCCATCTTTTTTATACTTAACATCATATTTAACCTTATAAATTAGTACATTTTCTTCTTTTACACCATTTATGCTTCCTCGCCCATATTTCATGTATGCTTCTTTCTGCCCCGGATTTGTGTCCTCTGACATGCTGATAAGTCTAATGTATTTTAAATTTTCAAAGCCAAATTCTGTATTAGGAGTATTATTTACTTCTGTTTGCGTTGAAAGTACACCCTCTCTGTTTTTCTCATTATAATATTTAAAGTAATTTTCAATGACCTGCCTTGGCTGTAATGGCTGCTTTTTTGAATCAGCTGCCTGCTTTCCAGATTTAGAACAGCCCGTAAGTATCAATAGCACAATAACAATCATAATACTTACCGTTTTTTTCAATTTACATCCCCCCTAAAAATTTTATAAATGTATATAAAATCGACTTACTTTAAATTATGCAAGTCGATTAATTTTGTATGCTGATTATAAATCTAATATAAATTTAAATTAGGTAAGAACTAATAGATAATAAATAATAGGTAAAAAGCAATGGTTTATGAAAAAATTCAGCAAGGCTGAATTTTCACCACACCTATTACCTCTTACTTCTTACTTCTTACTTCTTACTTCTCTGCATATTTATAATAATGTGTATACATAATTATAACATGTTTCCCATTTTGACTAAATACTTACTTACATTTTCTTCTAAGTATTATATCATATTCTGTTTAATTTTTTACTTTCCTTTAAGTCTTCAAAAAATATTTATTTTAAAGACAAATATAAAGAGCCTGGACTCTTTATTGTCTAAGCTCTTATATTTATCGTGTGTATACTATTTTGTTGGAATATTAAATGTTATATGGCCCACAAGGCTTTCTAAGTTATAGTCATAATAACTTTTTGTCAGCACTAATCTGGTTGTTGGATTATTTACTCCTACAAAAGTTTCCGCAGTACAAAAATCACCAACATTATATAAATCCTTTGGCTCTCTTGCTGGAGTGTTAGGATAAGAATCCCCCACTTCTCCAGTGCCGTCTGTCACGGCATCGAAATCATATATCCATAATGCCGTGTCTGCCTCAGGCCCTTTGGATAATAGCTTATAAGTATAAGTTATTTTATATACTTGTGCAGGATTTGTATCCCAGTATTCATTTCTTTCAGTTGTAAGCTCTGCACTGTTTACAGTTAGCTCATAGGTTCCATAAAAGCTGTCATGTATTACAGCAGTTTCGCCCATATTATAAACAGTCTTCGCTCTTCTTGGTTTTCCATCCCATAATCCTGTGGCACCAACATAATAACCGTCAGGAGTATATGTGTTCACAAGCATTGCTCCTTCAGCTCCCATGTAGTAATTTCCTATCCATATATTGGCCGCCATATCACCGTTTGGATTTAAAAAGTACCAGCTGCCATTTAATAATTTCCACCCTGTAGCCATAGATCCACTGGCATTTAAATAATACCAGTTACCATTGACAAACTTCCAGCCTGTAGCCATATCACCATCCACATTTAAATAATACCAGTAGCCATTGATAAAGTCCCAGCCTGTAGCCATGGAACCATCAGGATTTAAATAATACCACTTTGCTCCAATCTGCAGCCAGCCAGTTTTTAAAGAACCATTGATAAAATACTCCCATGTTGTGCCGGCTTTCACCCAGCCATTGATACCAGCAGCTTTTACTGCATTATTAATATAGCTTGTACTACCAATTATAATAAGTGAACTTAATAAAATTGATGTAAATCTTTTCTTAAACATATATCTAGCCTCCATAAATTATTATATACTTTGTTACATTTCTAACTTAAATTGATTTTTTACTGCATATTTTAGAATAATTTCATTTATATAAATTAATAATAAGCCCATATAAATATGAATATGAATAAATTATAATGTAAATGTTTTATGTTACTATATTGAGCTGTTGCGATTATTAGTATAACAAATTTTATGTATGAAATAAATATTAAAACATTTCCAATTTACCTTTTTATACAATCAATAATTTTAGTTATATTATCTCTCGAAGTGTAATCAACTGGTTTATCATATGCAGCAAGCATATCTGCTTCATCAGGTGTTAACTCCTCTTTCTTTTTCCTTTTCATCTGCCATTTTAATATGGTCATAATAAATTTATCAAAAGAGCTCAGCCTGCTAAAATTAAAGCCACCTCTTAAATAAAAGAACTTGATATATTTTTGCTGTTCCACTGTAAAGTTTCTATTAAAGACTTTGTTTATTACATCTTCTCTTGAGGGGGATGCACCAGTTGCAAAAACCACTATCTTTTTATCCTTAAGTTTATCAATATTTTGTTTGATTAATTTTATTCCATTAATGCCCCCTGCATACAGGCTTCCTCCATAAATTATAGTGTCATATGCAGTCAGCATATTGATGTTAACCTTTGATGCATCAAAAATATCAGTCGATAAATCCTCGGCAATCCACTGTGCATATTTTTTTGCAAAGCCGGTTTTTGACTTATAAATTACTACTGCTTTCATTATTTTACCCCCATAAGTTTTAATATTTTATTTATTTTCATTGTAACATAGTGATTTATCTACTAACATATAATTATAAAATAATTACTCTGGAGGGAAATTATATGAAAAAAGATGCCTATTTGGCTGCCTTTATAAATGCACTTATTATAGGATTCTCATTCCTTTTCGTGAAACTTGCCCTAACTGTTACTGACCCGCTTAATATACTTGCACATAGATTTACAGTAGCCTTTGTTGCTGCTTCCATTCCTGTTATATTTGGATGGACAAGGCTTCATATAACATTTAAAGATATACTTCCTATACTGCCGCTTTCACTGTTTTATCCTGTTATGTTTTTTACCTTTCAGACATTTGGGTTACAATATATTTCATCCTCAGAAGCAGGAATTATTACTGCTGTAATCCCAATTTTTACAATGATTCTGGCATCACTTTTTTTAAAGGAATATTCCAGCCTGCAGCAAAAGGCTTCACTTCTTTTATCTGTATCAGGAGTTATTTACATCTTTGTGATGAAGGGTATAAATTTTAAATCCGCCAGCTTTTCAGGTACCATATTAATTCTTTTATCAGCACTTTCATCGGCAGGTTACAATGTGCTGGCAAGAAAATTTACAAAAAAATATAAGGTACTGGATTTAACTTATATGATGTCATTTATAGGTTTTTTAAGTTTTAATATAATATCTATAGCTGATCATATTATTCGTGGTACTATTAATGTTTACTTCAAACCATTTGCCAGTCCCTTATTTGTAATTTCCATACTTTATTTAGGTGTATTGTCTTCACTTATAACGTCATTGTTATCAAATTATGCCTTGTCTAAAATTCAGGCATCCAACATGAGTGTATTTGGGAATTTATCCACATTGATTACCATGATTGCAGGAGTTATATTCCTAAATGAAAGTTTAAGCTATTATCATATAATTGGAGCAGTAATGATTATTGCTGGAATAATAGGCATGAATTTTATGCATAAAAAAAATAATACACATATATGATGTATAATATAACATAAGATAATTTTTATATATATGCAAAGGAGATTTCAATGGATACACAGGTATATTTAGTAAGACATGGAGAAACTGAATGGAATGCTTCAGGCAAATATCAAGGCTGTACGGATATAGCTTTATCAAAGGAAGGTATAATTCAGGCAGAATATCTAAAGAAAAGATTTGATAAAAGTTTCAGCTGCATTTATACAAGCCCTTTAAAAAGAGCTATGGAAACTGCCAGGATAATTTCTGAAAATACGGGAGCAACACCAATTATATCAAAGGAATTAAGAGAAATTAACTTTGGTGAATGGGAAGGATTAACCGTAAGTGAGATAAAAAATAAATATCCAAATGAATTTAATAATTGGAAAACAGATGAAACAAGTGCTGATCTCGTGGGTGGCGATCTTAGCTTAAAAAATTCCAGCATAAGATCCACAAATGAGATTTTAAGAATTGTTAAAGAAAACAAAGGCAAAAAAATTATTATTGTAGCACACGGCGGCATAATTAAAGCGGGTTTGCTTGGTATTTTTCAATGGAAATTAACCATGTATCATAAATTTGCTCTAGGAAACACTTCTGTTTCAAAACTGAACTTTGATGATGATTTAAATGCATATCTTATTACTTTAAATGATACAAGCCATCTGCCATCAGCTGGGACATTATAAGCATAAGTTCCGCAGCAAAATTTGGTGTGTTCATCATTGCTATAGGATGCATTGTTTATACTGAAATACATTTAAGAATGATATTCAATAGGACTGGAATGAGAAAATAATGTTATTCACAGAAAATGTTCAAAAACAAACCCGGAATGTAATTAATACATCCCGGGATTTATTTTTTTAGATAAAAGAGTAAACATTCCTCTATGATTGTGTAATTAAATAGTCATACTTAAAAAAATGTACAGACATATAATGATAATAAGAATGGTTATGGCAATAATTATTGTGAGGAGGTATTTATTTATGATATTTAAAAAGGCAGTCTTAAAATTAGCTGTTGCAGTTCTATCATTAACACTACTTGCAGCATGTTCCGCCAATAGCAATAAGTCTAATTCACAAAGCAGCGGTAAAAATCAGTCTGGCTCCACCATAAGCAGTGATGGTAATACTAGTAATTTCAATACAAATACCGGCAATTCTGCATCTTCACCAAAGGCTGATGATGAATCTGTTATTTACAAAAATAATCAATATGGTTTTAGTTTTGCATTGCCTGAAAGCTGGAGTGGATATTCAATTATAAATCAAATATGGGAAGGTAATGATATAAAATTGGGCAAGATTACTGAAACAGGTCCTTTAATTTCCATTAGGCATCCGCAGTGGACTTCTAAAAATCCACGTCAGGATATACCCATTATGGTTTTTACTCTTCCTCAATGGGATTTAATACAGCAGGCGAAAATCAGTGTAGGTGCTGCTCCAATTGGTCCAAGTGAGCTTGGAAGAAACAATGTCTACGTTTTCGCACTTCCTGCACGTTACAATTTCGCATTTCTCACGGGATATAAAGAAGTAGAAGATATATTGAAGAATCATCCTCTTAAAGTATTTAATATTACTGTAAGTTCAGATTTACAAAAAGATATGCTTTTGAATATGATGCAGCTGGCAAAGCAGGGAAAAGTTATTAATTGTAACTTTGCTGCAAAAACAACAAATATGGATGCAGTTTCAAAGCAGTGGCAGCAAGCTGACAAATCTATTTATATAGCATCTGCTAAAGGCACCTATGCCACTTATGGGCACCATAATATGGTGTTTGGCTACAACAAGGGGCTTCAGATATTTGAAGTGAGAAGCTATGATACCAGGCTTAAAAATATATCACTATCCAAAGTTAAACAGGTTTTGGGAACCCCGGCTTATGATTCGAAAACCAGCAGTGAAGAAATCATAGGATATAAGGCAGGTACTGAATTTAAAATTGAAATGGTATTCTTAAGACCTACAGCCAATAACACTAACCCTGTTATAGATCACTATAATGTCCTTTATCCAAATGGAACTATTAATTCTATGGCCAATGATCCTGGAAGACAATGGTGAAGGTTGGTTACAACCTTCTCCCTCAATAGGAGCAGCATTCATTAGTAGTTATATTTCTTTAAAATAACCTCTTTAATAAATTTCAAGGTTGTCCCTTCCCCTTCATTAGCCAGCTTATTCAGCATTAATTCCAGCAATTTCTGGGTATCCTTATGGAATATGCAGTAATCCTTCCCTCTGTTATAATAATTCAATGCATCCTTGTCCGTATATTTTTCCTTATTATAAATCTTTGAAGCACACACCCTGTCTATGAACATTTCCACCACATATTTAACAGGCATCTTCATGCCTACATATCCATCTTCACGTTTTGGTCCATGGTCTATCCAGTATTCAAAGTGATGCTTGTTCCTGCCCTTATGATGAAGCCATGCCTCTGAAACTCCCTCTTCCAGCTTTTGCACTGCATTCGGGCTCACATTTCCTCTGAAATATTTTACCCCCGCTGAAAACTCTACCCATGAATATTTTGATAAATCATGGAGAAGCCCCTGCTTATAAAGCCCAACTTTGAAACAATATTTCATTACCAGCATTTTATGCTTTGTTATGGTTTTAAAATGATTAACCGCGTTACTAAATTTATTATTATTCAAATTCAACCATCCCTTTGTGTATTTAATCCTTAAAGCATTCGTAAGATTAATTGATTATATACTTTGCAAAAATATATATAACAAGTATATCATAATTGTTTTAGGCTGCAAAAGGCAAATATATATTCAAGACGCATTACTTCCACCTTATCCCAGGGACCTGACCCCTGCAAAAAAGAACCGCCATTTCTGACGATTCTTCCTTTGGGTCTGGCCCATGTTTATAGCAGGTTCTTTGATTCCAATTTATTTATTGTCTGCTTAACAAAGTCGATAGCCTGAGATTCAGTCTGTCCCTTATGTTTAATTTCTTTGTCTCCTTTTTTAGAAATTGCTTTAAACGGGTAATCCCTTTCATCATTATTGATGACAGTTATTTCATAGTCTTTATATCTTTCCATAAAATTACTACCCCCTTAAGTATCTTTTCTTTCATTATATCATCTTCAGAATAATTTGAAAACTCCATTATTGTAATTTTACATAGCCAAACACCAGCCAAACACCTGTGGCTCTTTTAAATAATAATGTTGATGTAAATAGGACAAACCTTATGAAAATAACAAAGATTAAAGAACATAGAATAAATATTGTTGTTTTGCCTCTAGGCAAAACTTAAACTTAGGATTTTCTGCCAATACAGAAAATCTACATTATTTGTTCTTTAATCTTTAATCTTTAATCTTTAATCTTTAAAATCTATTTTACCCACATTCCGCTTGCATTAAGTTTATATCCGTCAATGGTTGTATTTTTTGCCATTTCTCCGCTGGAATATAAATAATACCAGCCGCCGCCGTAGGATAGCCACCCTGTGGCCATTGCACCATTAGCCTTTAAGTAATACCATTTTCCATTATCTAATATCCATTTGTTTGCTGCCATTGAACCATCAGAGCCAAGATAGTACCAGGATTTTGATGCGTCCTGTTTCCATGTGTTTGTAACCAAGGCTCCATCAGCACCCATGTAGTACCAGCGTTTTAATGAATCCTGTACCCAGGTATTTGTTACCATAGCCCCATCTGCGCCCATATAGTACCAATGCTTTGCCGAATCCTGTGTCCAGCCATTTGTTACCATAGAGCTATTTTTGAAGAAATACCATTTTCCCTGGGAATAACACCAGCCGTTAGCTGCAGCACTCCACTTTGCATAAAGGGTCATGTTATTAGAGGCAACTTTTTCTGTTGCAAAGTCCCACTTATTTATACATTCAGCTTCCTTGTACCAGCCCTCAAATGTATAGCCTGGTCTTGTTGGTGAATCTGGAGCTTGTATTAATGTATCTTTATCAGCTATTATATAATCCATATCGCTTCCACCCTGGCTGTCAAACAGTACTTGTGACATTTTGGTTGGATCTACCCTATAGATGGAATTATAATCCTGCCTATAATAAAAATCTATATAATTATCTGAAGTCTCAATTAAATCACTACTAAAATTCGTAAGTAATGTATAAGTATCGCTGTCATAAAGGCCTGTTTTTGTAAAGACAGTGCCATATTTTGCGAATATAATGTCCTCATTATCAAAACTACCTAAAATACGTGTAGGAATATGTCTGTCAAAAGCAAAACCTGCGTAGTACACCTTTTCCCCATCAAATAAAGTATATCTGCCTGGGTAATAAAAGCCATATCCATTATTATAATTTGTTTTACCAGTAACCTTATTTTCAGTAGTGCTGTAATAAGTCATATTACAGCCGCTTGAACCCGATTCTCCAATGTATAATATATGATCCTCTGTATTTATTGCTAAATCCGGCTCATTTACAGAGTTAACTGATGTTTTTGCATCTGTTTTTGTTGTTAGATCATATTGGTATATATCACAAAACTGGTCACGCTCAGCATAATAAATTTTGTCTCCATCCTTTTCAATGCTATATGGATCTGATGATGTATATAATGTTCCTGTAATTGCTCTTTTGTTTATATCCACAATAACTATTTCATTTGCATCATCAAGAGCAATGTATAAATTCCCCCCATCTTGAATAATATCTGTTGGGCTGCTTGGAAATGTTAGTGATTTTTCTAAATTTAATGTTTCAGCATTTATAAAAAATAAAGTTTTATCATCCTTTGAAATTCCATATAGTGTATTTGTTGGTTCATTAAGAACCCATTTTATAAGCTTTGATTTCATTTCTAATTTACTTATACTTGGGCTTGTTTGTGTACTTTGCTCAGTATTCTGAATTGGACTTACAGCATTTCCCGAAATAAGTGATATTACGTTACTGCTGTCAATTACATTAGAAGTATCAGTAAACCTTTTAATAACACCGTTATCCTTACTATAAATATATAAAGTATTATCTGAGGCTTGTACAAGATTAGCATTTAATCCATAGTCACCTAATTTTACATGGCTGTCTTTATTATATATACCCTTATTTGTATAAACTAATCCTTTATTAACATATATTACGTTTTCAGCTACGCCAAAATCTCCATTAAATCTAGTTGGATCGTTGGGTTTAAAATCTCTTCCTGCAAAATATACGTTAGTTCCATCAAATAAAGTATATCTGCCTGAAACTGGGAATCCATATCCATTATTATAATTTGTTTTACCAATAATATTATTATTAATGGTACTATAATAAGTCATATCGCAGCCGCTTGAACCAGATTCACCAATGTATAATATATGATCATTTATATTTATTGCTAAATCAGGCTGATATACAGGGTCCACTGATAATTTTTCATCTGTTTTTGCTGTTAAATTATACTGGTATATATAACACCACTGGTCACGCTCTGCATAATAAATTTTGTTCCCATCCTTTACAATACTATATGGATCTGATGATGTATATAATGTTTCTGTAATTGATTTACTTGCCATGTCTACAATTGCTATCTGATGTGTATCATCAAGAGCTATATATAGTTTTCCATTGTCCTTTATAATATCAGTTGGAGTTCCATTGAAAGTTAATGTTTTCTCAATATTCATAGTAACAGAATTTATGAATATTAAATTTTTTGATGTTTTAGAAATGGCATACAAGGTATTGGTAGGTTCATCCAGCACCCATTGAGTTAGTTCAGAATTCGTTCTCAATTCATTTGAAACAGTTGAAGCATTAACCCGAAGTGGTGATAACAAAGTTGCAATAAACAATACTAATAATATAAAACTCAGCTTTTTTTTCACATAAATCCCCCTTTTTTATGATAAATTTATTCCCTTATATAATAAAATAATATCATGAAAACGGAAGTCAGAATACAGGTAAATCCTTCATGAAAAGGTTAAGTTTATATAAGTATTTATATTGCAGTTCATTGTTATTAATGAGCTTGTGATCCAGGCATATACACAAAACGATGCGGGATAATTGCCTGCTCTCTGCCGGGACAATAAATGGAAATGGTTGGCCCTTTAATGTCATCTTCAGCTGTTTTAGGGATTGTTATATTACCGTCTTTGTCTATTAATCTAATTCCATCCAGATTATATCCAAAGTCTCTTATTCCCTTGTACATAATGGCATAAGTTGGTTCATTCCACACTTTAACATCATCTTTAACATTAATTTTATTCAGCATATTGATTACAATGGACAAGTCATTTTGAGAATTGTATTTTATAGTTCCTTTTGAGCCCCAGTCCTGTTTATGAATTGTCACCTTACTTGACTTTGATCTGTCATAATATAACAAATATCCTGATTTTAAATTATAATCATTATCAAATCCATATATATATGTTTCAAAGCTTTTTATAGTTCCATCCTTTTCAAACTTAATATCCACACTGTTTGTCATCAGATTAGGTTCAGTTTTTTCCTTATCCTTTAATATATTAATTATCCCCTGGAATTTCAATGTATACAGGTTCATATCCTTAATCTCTGCCTTTTTGTCAGTTTTCAACTCATTGATTTTCCAAGCCAAATGCCCGTTAAAATTAACTGCACAGGTACCAACGAAATAAATCCCACATGCTGTTGCCAGCACAAAAGCCAAAATACTTATTTTCTTATATGTCCTTTTTACAGGCTTAAATGCTTCCAGATAATCCCTCAATTCATCCGAATTATCTTTTGAAATAGGGAAAAAACTTTTGTCATTAAAAAACATGAAATACCACTTTCTGTTTTCCTTTACCTTTGTTAAGCTGTCCCACTGATATGTAATTTTATTATTTTCATCCACATCTATGACTAATTGATTATTATCAGCCATAACGCTGGATGCATTAAAAAAGAAACTGTTTTTCATATGTGCATGACAAGTAATAATAACATTTATAAGGATTATAAGAAGTATAAAGCATACTCCTAAAAACAACGGTATATTTTTTTTAAGCTGCCCTGCCTTAGCAACAGAATATAAAATTCTCCACCCTAGGCAGTAAATAACCAATATGATTATTGCCCTGAAACTTCCAAATAAAAGTTCACTTAACACAAGGTTTCTGTATTTTCTCTTAGTTAATTTATTTTCAATAATCATATATATATTTACTCCTTTTAATTTTGTCTGGCTGGATATTCACTACATGCTGCATCCAATGCTATTAATGCTGTGTTCCATATATCTGTCTTTAATGATGTTTTTTTCATAATTGATGCTGAAATAATACCAGCTAATAGTATGAATATCCCCAGGCTTAAGCTTAATAATGAATATTTTGATATTAAAATGCCTAATATGAAAGTACCCAGGGATGCATATCCTGAAACATAAATGCCTAAAGAGCCGTGCACATCACAACTGTTGATGCTTTGTGTCAGCCTGCTCTTTTCAACATATACATTAAATTCAGGATCCAGCAACTTTTCTTCATACATTTTTTTATAGTAATCAAACATGTCCTGCTGAACCTTTGGATTAGTATTAATATATTTTCCGTATAGCTTAACGTAACTTTTCTTTCTTTTGTACATTTGATAACCCTCTTTTATTTTACTTTAAATTCTTTCCAAAGAAAAGTACGTAATTAATTTCCCATTTAAGGGGGCGCTTCTTTCAGTTTAGAGTTAAAAGTTTTAAGTTAAAAGTTAGAAGTTCTAAGTTATTACCTCATAACTCTTAACTTCTAACTCTTACTTCTTACCTCTTACCTCTTACTTCTTACCTAATAAGGTTATTACCTCTTACCTCTTACTTCTTACCTAAAAAAGTTCTTACCTTTTAGTTCTTAGTTCTTACTTACAGCTTATTGCTTCGTCTCCATATTTTCATCTTTTCAGCTTCTTTAATTAATTGTTCTCTAAAGTCAGGATGAGCAACAGATATTATTGCTTCAGCCCTTTGCCACGCAGATAAACCTTTTAAATTTACTTTTCCGTATTCAGTAACAAGATAATGAAGGTTTGTCCTCGTAGCCGTTACTACTGAGCCTGTTTCTAATGTTGGTAAAATACGTGATTTTATATGGCCGTCTCTTGTTTTGTATGTTGATGAACAGCATATAAAGCTCTTACCTCCTTTAGAAAGATAGGCACCTAATACAAAATCCTGTTGTCCGCCTGAGCCACTTATATGTTTCAGTCCTGCGGTTTCAGAATTTATCTGGCCAAACAAGTCCACTTCCACGCAATTATTTATAGATACAAGATTATCTATGGAAGAAATTACTCTTATGTCATTTACATAGTCCACAGGGGCACTCATAAGCTCAGGGTTGTCATCAATATAATCATATAGCTTTTTTGTGCCTGCTGCAAAGGTATATGTCTGGCGAAATCGGTCAATATTTTTTTTAGAGCCATTGATTTTTCCTGCCTTTGCCATATCAACATATGCATCTACATACATTTCTGAATGGACACCTAGATCTTTTAAATCCGATTTTGCTATCATTGACCCTACTTCATTTGGCATACCGCCTATGCCAAGCTGCAGGCATGCACCATTTTGAATTTCTCCTACAATCAGATTTGCTACTATCTTGTCCACATCAGTAGGAACTGCATTGCCTCCCATTTCTCCAATTGGAGGATTTTTTCCTTCCACTATCATATCTACATTTGAAATGTGAACGTCATTCTCAAAACCTCCAAGACATCGAGGCATATTTTCATTTACTTCAACTATTACCTTTTTTGATGTTTCGCATACTGCAGCTAAATGTGATGCATTAGGGCCAAAATTAAAGTATCCATTTTTGTCCATAGGAGTTACCTGAAACATTGCTGCATCAGGAGGACAGGTAGAATCCCTATAATATCTTGGCACCTCAGAATATCTTATGGGCGCATAGTATACAAACCCCTGATTAATGGCTTTTCTTTCAATCCCGCTCATATGCCATGAATTCCATGTAAAATGTTCTCCTGCATCTTTAACTTTAAATATCTCAGGTACCCATAATAAAACTCCGCCTCTAACGTTTACATTTGTCAATTCATCAGCACGAGCTGCCAAAGCCTTGTCCAAAGAAACTGGTATGCCGGTTGTCCATCCATAATCCACCCAATCTCCTGATTTAATTACTTTTACAGCTTCATCAGCAGTAACCAATTTTTCTTTGTATTCCTTTTCAAATACACCGTACTTTTTCATCAAAACACCCCCGCATAAATTAACAATACATTACCATAGTTTATGACTAAATCTACCATTTTATAAATTCAATCCATTTATTATTTCTACAGTTCCCCCCGCATTCCTTCATTGTTATTTAAATAACGCTACGTTAAAGTTATAACAAAACCATGGTAAATAAATACTTTAATCTTAAAGCCGGACTGCTTACATTATTCTTACCTCTTACCTCAAAAAAACTCTTAGTTCTTAGTTATTAGTTATTAGTTCTTACCTCCTCTCTTATGCATCTTTTAATTGCTTCTTCAGTTGTGGAAAATACTATGCCGTTTTTTGTTATTTTATGTGTATCTAACCTTATATCTCTTGGATTTTCTTTATATTTTTCAGTATCTGCTTCTAATAAATACTGTAATTTGTCTCCATAACCTAACTCTTCAATTATCAGCTTTACCACATCATATCTGGAAAGGTCATTCATGCTTCCAAAGTTATATGTTCCATAAGGAAGATCAAATATTTTGTAGAAATTCTCTGCCATTTCGGTTATATAGGTCATGCCTCTGTATTCATTAACAGGAGCTTTTATTTTTTCATTCTTAAGAATAGAGGATACTGTATTCCACATTATATTAGAAGACATTTTGCATCCTTCCTTTGGAAGCCCAAACATCCATGTAAATCTGATTATCCAAAGCTCAGGTATAATTTCCTTTAAAAGCCCTTCTGCCTCTAACTTATTTTGTCCATAAACGGTATCTGGTACTGCCTTATGCTCTTCATCATATGGTCCTTTTTCAACATTACCATTAAAAATCTGCTCAGAGCTTATAAAAATCATTTTTGCTCCCACACTTTTACATGCCTTAGCCACATTTACAGCACCCTCTACATTGATTTTGTGCGCCATTTCAGGATGCTCATTGCAGAAGTCTGTAACTGCTATTGCTGCTGCATGAAGAACATAATCAGGCTTATATTTCTGAAATGCAGTTAAAACCTTATCATTATCTGTAATATCCAGATCATCCCTGCCTGTTGATACAATTTCGTATTTATCACTGTAGTATTCCGCAAGTCTTGAGCAGACAAATCCCTTTCCTCCAGTAAACAATAATTTCTTCATAAAATTCCTCCTTAAATTAGTAGATTTTTTACACTGTGAATTTTTCAATCTTACCAGTTAATCTATCCGACATATCATTCAAATCATGAACAAGCTTTGAAACCTGGTCTACAGTTGACAGCTGAGTTTCTGCTGAGGCTGCGATTTCCTTTGCTGAAGCTGCTACCTCTTCTGAATAACCCGATACTGATTCTACTTTATTTAAAATATCTTCTTTTTCCTTTACAGCATTTTTTACAGCTTCATAAACCTCCTGTGAGTGAACTCTTGTATTGTCAGCTTCACTTTGTATTGTTTTAAAGGAGGACACTGTTTTTTCAATTAAACTAACCTGGCTGTCCATCTTCTGCCCAATGGCCTCTGCAGTAACACTTACATCATTTGTACTGTTATTTACAGCTCCCATGAATTCATTTATGCTCTTTGAAGATACCAGAACCTGTTCAGCAAGCTTTCTAACTTCATCTGCAACAACTGCAAAGCCTTTTCCGTATTCCCCTGCTCTTGCTGCTTCAATTGCTGCATTTAAAGCAAGGAGATTTGTCTGCTCTGCAACAGAATTTATTACATCCGTTACCTGATTTATCTTATCAACATTTTCATGAAGAATCTGCATTTTGTCTGTGGTAACCTTAAATGAATTATTTATGTCTTCAAGAGAGCCTACAAGTTCATTAAGATTCACAGCTCCTTTATCAGCATTTTCCTTGATATTACTGTTGCTTACTACATCACCTTCTGATCTTTTTTGTATACTGTCAAGATCTTCGCCAAATGTTTCAAGGATCTTTGCTATCTCGGAAGTATTTAAAGCCTGACTATTAACACCTTCAAATACATCATTAACTGCTTTTGAGCTTTCCCTTGTTGAATCAGCTGCAATTTCACCTGATGTTTTTAATTTTTTAGATATGCCATTAAGCTCTTCTACTGAGTCCTTTACACCGCTTATTGCATTTCTAAGTACATATAGTGAATTATTCAGGCCCTTGGTAAGCCTGCCTATTTCGTCATTGCCCTTACTGTCAAATTCAACAGTAAAGTCTCCCTTAGAAAAATCATTAAGCTTGCCAACTATATTATTAATAGGCTTTGTCAGATTACTAGATATAATCATACCAAGCATAATGGCAATTATCTGCAGTAATAATGATACAGCAAAGGTTTCCATTAAACCCTTTGTTATAAGATTATCCATGCTGTCTAGAGAAAGTCCTATATTTATTGTTCCAACAAGCTTTGAGCCTTCGTAAAAAGGTGTGGACACATTGTATACTTTTTTCCCTGCTGTCTGAAAAATAAATCCATTGGTTTTTTCATCCTTTATTACATTTGAAATATCACTTTGTTTTGTTGCAGAAGCTGCTGCATCAGTTCCGCCCTTTCCAGTATTGACACTGCTCTTGGTTTCTGTGGATCTATTGCTGCTTATAATAACATTCATTTTTGTATCTGCTATAGAAATGTAAGTTATATTTCCTTTACTCTCTGAGGCAACCTTTTCAAATATATCTCTTATCTTGAAACTATCGCTTAGACTATAATCCTTTATTTCCCTGCTTATTGCAGCTATAAGAGTTGAACCGTCATTCTTCATTTGCTCTGTAGCTACTCTTTTTACTTCATAATAGGAAATTCCCATAAATACAATAGTGCAGAAAAGTGTAAGTATTATAATGGTTGCCAGTATCTTTTTCCTCAGTGAATTAAACATTTTATCTCCCCCGTATTTTAGATATAATTATGTTAAATAAGATTACTATAATACCATTATTCTACATATACAGACGATATCCTTCAAAATTAAGTAAATTATTGCTTATATTTCTATGAAATAGCAGCAATTACAAGTTTAAAGCCTTACTACTTTTTTACATTTACTATAACATATTCAGAATGATGACCTGTTCTAATAGGATACCCCCAGCCCCCCATGCCAGATGTAACTATAATCTGATATTTCCCAATGTTCTTGTAACCATAACTTATCTGGTTAAATCCCAATTTATGGCTGATTAATCCTATAGGCCAGATCTGCCCCCCATGGGTATGGCCTGATAATTGCAAATCAATACCAGCTGCACTGTTTTGCTGAAGCTCACTTGGCTGATGATCCAGCAGTAAAAGAAAGTTATGAGTATCTGCATTTTTTAACAGCTCTTCACTTGTTTTTCTTTTTATTCCTGGAGAAAAGCCTTTATCCTTTCTGCCTATTATGGTTAAATTATGATTTACATTATAAACTTCATCTTCAAATACATGAATTCCATTGCTTACTAATTGGTTTTTTAGCTGCTTTTCATTAAAATTGGGTTTAGAGGTATATGTGCTTTTATCGTGGTTCCCATATACATAAAAAGTTCCATATGTACTTTTTATGCTGCCTAGTATTTTTGCAGCATTCTCCATTTGCACCCTGGTGGTTCTTTCATCCACTATGTCTCCGCAGAGAACTACCAAATCAGGCTTTGTGCTTTCAATTTCATTACAGTATTTTTTTAATTTTTCCTCATTCATGGTTGTACCAAAATGAAGATCTGCAACCAATGCGATTTTATATCCATGCTCTGGTACTGGCTTTTCTGTGTGTATGGTATAATCAGTTTCAATAACATTTCCCATATTAAAATAACCATACCCCAGAATCAATGCTGTAATAATAACGGGCACAGCACCACAGTAGAAAATCTTATTCCACAAATCAATTTTAATGATTTTGTGTTTATGCAAGGCAGCAAATATAATGTTAAGTATCTCCATACATAAAGCTGCTGCAAACATATGAAGTACAACTAATGCCCCAAATCCAAAAAGATTCACAGAACACATAACTGCGAGTATTGCAATAAGTGCTGCGGCCATTTTAACTTTTTTAGCATTAAATTTTAATTCCCAAAAATCTGCCATTCTAAGTAAATAAAAATACAAGTAAACTCCTACGGGAATCAGCAGAAGAAAGGATATTATTATAAATGAAGCATACATTAAAATTCCCCCATTATTAGAAACACTAGATGATAATATTATAAATTCTTCTTATCTGCAGGAAATATTATTCTGCCACTTTTTCTAGCCTTTGTCACAACTTCGCTTACAGTTAAGCTGTGATCCAGCATTTTGTAACATTTTTTAAGATCTTTGTTTTTAATCATATCCATAAATTCCAGGAATTCATTAACCATTCGGTGTTCATAATTATTTTCATTTATTGTGGTACTGGTTCCATCATTCATAAGCAGCTGAAATCTCTCACATACACCTGCAGGGGTATCCATATATATACAGCCCTTATCTCCCTGAATATTATTTGCTATTGGTGCTTTGCAGTCCTTTGCTCCAATACATACACATTTAAATTTACCATAATCAAGTATTAATACTCCTGAAGTATCTATTCCTTTTTCTATGTTTGGATAATATTCAACATTATCTGGCTTTCCAAAAAGGCCTACAACATAATGTATATTGTATATGTTTAAATCCATTAATGCTCCCCCTGAAAATTCAAGGTCAAATGCAGGCAGTACATTGCCTTCCTTAAACTTATCATACCTGCTGGAATACTGAGAATAATTACATTGAACTATTTTAATATCACCAAGTGCAGGCAGAAGCTCCTTTATCTTTTTATAGTTTGGCAGATATTGATTGGTTATTGCTTCAAATATACATAGCTGCTTCTCTCTGGCTAAATCACTTAAAATCAGTGCTTCCTTATAATTTGATGTAAATGGTTTTTCAACTATAACATTTTTGCCTGCCTCTAGTGCCTTCTTTGCATATTCATAATGCAGATTATTAGGCAGGGCAATATAAACTGCATCTAAATCATATTTTAAAAATTCATCATAATCATATATAATGTTTTTAATCCCGTATTTATTTTTAAGATTATTAAGCTTTTCTTCACTTCTTTTTGTACCTAAAATAGCCTCAAGCTCTAATTCTTTTAACTTTGGTGTAATAGGAAGAAATTCCTGAACAATCTTACCTGATCCTGCAATACCTAATTTCATTTTGTTACCTCCATTTATAAATTTTATATAAATATTATACTCTTAAATTTAACACATAGAAACAGCCTGGAATGTTATTTCCAGGCTGCCTTCACTGTTTAATTATGTTAAAATATTTTAAAAACTTATTTGCAATTTCAGCTTCTTCTGCTTCTTTCTCACCTTCAAAAATTATAAAAATAGTATCATTTTGTTTAATACTAAGGCTCATTAAAGGGAAGATCTCCTTTGCATTAACTGCTTTTTCATTCTTTTCAATAATTACATTACATTTTAATTTTTTAAATTTATAAGCTAAAAGCCCTGCTGGTCTGGCATGAATTCCTTCAGTATTTTTAACTTTGTATTTAATTTTTATCATACCATTCCACTTCCTTTTATGGTTAAAGGAATTAAATGCTTATGCCTGTTTAATAAAGCCAAAAAGATATTCAGGTTTTAACAGATCTAATATTATTAATTCTTCCTTTGGTATTCTTCCCACAAGATTTCTTTCTCCATCATTAGCCATGTCCTTTAAAACAATCTCCAGTTCGCCTCTGTAATGAGCTAAATTATCATTAACTATTACAACATCGCCTTTTCGGAAAAATTCTTTATGATATTTACGGTATGGAATTGATTTATTTTTATAATCTTCTCTCGGTAAACTGCTTCTTACTATATAATCAGAAGCATCTCCTCGTCCAAAATGAGGATAATTATATATTATTTTTTTCTCGTCATCTGTAACATCTTCTGATAGTACAATTTTTAATATGGTTTTTGTTGTATCTATTTTAGATATTGATTTTAATTCTTCTTCTGCAGCAAAAGCATTGCCAATTAAAATATCATCAATTTTATTAGTTGCAATTAGATGTCTAACCTGCAAGTCTATAGGCAGACCTCTGTGCATTTCACAAGTAGGAAGTCCTTCATAAACAGGCCATGGTCCAAATGTATTTTTATTATTGGAAGAAACAAATGCAGCAACAGGCAGACCCAGAGCTTTATACTTATTAGTGAATTCCATAAATTTATCAAAGCCAAGTCCAGTGTATTTTTGAGGATAAAAGTTATGGCATACTACCATATTATTTTTGTCTGCGCCTCTTTCAATCATTAAATCAAGTGCTGTGTTTGAGCTTCCATTAAACTCAATTGGAATACCATATGAATTATGGGTGATTGCTATATCTTCCCTATCACTAAAGTGTCCATCAAGTCGCACAATATCTACCTTCATATCATTAAATGGTTTTAAATCATACGGGGTAGCACCTAAATGTAAAAACACATCAGGATTTGTATCCACACCAACAACAAAACCAAGTTCATGTGCCTTCTGCATAAATTTAGTAAATTTTTTTAAAATAGTTTCCCTTGGTTCATTTACTGATAGTAAGCATGTAAATATTCTGGTAAATCCATATTTTGCAGCCATCTTCATGTAATCATAGTCTTTTTCTTCAGTTGAATGTTCAGGATAAACTGAAATACCCATTCTACGCATAATAAATTACCTGCCTTTCAGTTTTTAATATTATTATAAACATTATACAGCGTAAAAAAGCATTATAACTGCTATTTTGGCGCTGTATAAGTAAAGTTTACATATTGTTTATTTAAAAGCAATATTCTTTAATGTCTGTAGTATTTTCATTAGAAGTAACTGATTTTGCAGCCTGGCACAAGTTTTCCAGTGCGTCGTTTAAACCTGCATCACCTTTTTTAGGGCATTTTACAATATAAATAGAATCTTTAAACTTTTTTATTACATCCTCATTTTCTATAGACATAGATGCAATTGCAGGTACATCAGTAGATTTATTTATTGCTTCTGTAAGTTCAGCACACATTTTGGCATAATCCTTATAATTAAATGCGGGGCCGCAGATAACCACGTCTGGGTGCAGTTTTTGTATCTTGTCACATAATTTTTTACTTACTGTTTCCTTATCATTTAAGTATGTTCCAGTGCCGCAATACAAACAGGCTACAACCTTTGCATTAATATCTTTTAAGAAAGGTTCCATCATGACACTGGGTCCAACTGGAACATTTTTTCCGCCAAGAGGCAGCATGTTATCGTCCTTTGTTCCCATTCCTGATTGAATCTGATCATAAATTGTTATTATCTTAAGCATAATTTATCTCTCCATATTCTAAAATGTTAAATCATCTAAAGAAACATTACTATCATCTGATTGCTTTTCAGCTTCAGCTTCATCTTTTAAATATTGTTTATCCATTGTTTTTATGAACGGGTAATATATAAGTACTCCAAGAGCAATTAAGAATATTTGAAGCAAAGCTCCCTGCCATCCTGATGATAAAAATCCTGAAATAATAGGAGGAGTTGTCCATGGCATTATTACACCGTTACAAATAGGAACTAATTTAAAATACATAGTCACATAGCAGATAACTATATTAATCATTGGTACAGCAATAAATGGAATAGCTATAATAGGATTCAATACAACTGGTAATCCAAAAATAATAGGTTCATTTATATTGAATATTCCAGGCAGTATTGCTAATTTACCAAGCTCCTTCACTCGTTTGGATTTACAGAATGCAAACATGGCAATTAATAAAGAAAGTGTTGATCCAGCGCCTCCATATGTTGCAAACAAATCCTGAAACTGTTGATTTATAATATGAGGTAAAGGCAGTCCAGCCTGCAGAGCGCTTAAATTTTCTGCAGATAATGCATATAGTATTGGATTGAAAACTGAACCTGTAATATTTGTTCCATGAATACCAAAGAGCCATAAAACATGTGCAAAGAAGTAAACTCCCAGCATTGCTCCCAGAGAATCTCCAACTTTCTGAAGCGGCATCTGTAGAACTTTATAAATAAAGTCAAAAGCATTTCCCCATGGTGTCAATGAAAAAAGAATCCTAACAATAAAAATACTATAATTACCATACCTATTGGGAATAATGATGCAAAGGACTGTCCAACCGTAGGCGGAACGCCTTTTGGCATTTTTATTGTCCAGCCTTTATCTTCTACCCATTTATAGATTTTAACAGAAATAAATGCACATATAATTCCTATAAATATACCTTTTGAGCCAACCCAGTCAAGCGGGATACTGGCAACCTGAACTGCTGTTTTTGCGCCTTCAGGTTTATAAGCTGTGGTAAATGGCATAAGCATGAACCAGCTTAAAACAGCAACAACTGCTCCAAATATGGCACTTGTTTTTTCCTGCTTTGCATAATTATAACCTATACCAATTACTATGAATATTGCCATAATTGAAAATGTTGCATTTGTTACACTTGAAAAATAAGATGCAATTGATGCCCCGTTAAATGTTGAATTTTTCAGCAAATCGATCCATGGCTGAACTGGGAAATTTGAAATAAGCATAAACATTGAACCCACTACTAAAAGAGGCATACTTACTAAAAATCCATCACGAATTGATATAAGATATTTGTTTTTACTAATTGCCTGAGCAACTGGCATTAGCTTTGATTCTAGTTTGCTCATAAAACTTTTTTTCATAGAAATTCATTCCCCCCATTTTTTATTTATTGTTTAAGCTCCCTGTTTAAGCAGCTTAGACGCTAATCTTAAAACATTTCCCCCATTTATAGTTCCATAATCATTAGAATCAATAAGTCCTACTGGTGTATTTAATTTTTTATATTTTGCTTTAATATCCTCATATGCAAATCTAACCTGAGGGCCAAGCAGAATACAGTCAGGATGTTCCTTATTGTAAGTTTCATCAATGCTTGCAATAGAAAATGCCTTAACATCAACATTTAAATTATGCTCCTTGGCTAATTTCATCATATTACTTGCAAGTAAGCTTGTAGACATCCCTGCACTGCAAAATAAGTATATTTTTTTCATGGTAAAATCTCCTCTCTTATTATTAGATTTAAATTTTATTTAAAAAATAAAATTACGGTTTATTTATGCTTTAAGTCAAGCAGCTCCTTATAAGTATTAATAAATTCCTCTGCTAATATCTGAAACATTTCTGCACTCATCAGCTGGTCTTCAGCATGCATAACTAAAACCAAATTAGAATTTTCACCATTGCTGCTTTTAGCTTTAAGCAAGTCATTGTGAACATCATGAGCACTTAAATAATTAGTCTTACCTTCCTTCATTAAATCTTCAGCTTTTTTAAAATTTCCCTTTCTGGCTTCTTTTATTGCTTCAATATTGCAGGATCTTGCTGTTCCTGCCGCAGAAATAAGTTTGAAGCAAAACAACTCTAACTCTTCCATAGTAACCTCCTGTTTTAATTTCTTGCTATATTTTAATTATACATAATATTTTGTTAAACGTTCTCAATGTTACTTCCTAACACTAGGAAGTAATTATACATATACACAAAAAAAGAACCTATGCATAATTACCTTATACATAGGTTCTTTTTTAGATAATCTGATTAATAAAATCATTATAGTTCTTTATTTTCATGAGACATGAAAGCTTTTTGGGATCAGTTACTATTTCACTGAACCAATCAAAAAATGTTCTTATGACTTTCCCGTTATTCTCCTTAATAGCCAGAAGTAAAACCAATTTCACTTGAAACTCACCCCATTGTATGGGCCTCTTAAGCATGGCCACAGATATCTTGGACTCTTTGCTCATTGCCCTTATAGGATGTGGAATTGCAAAAGAATAAATAAAGGATGTAGGAGAAAGTTTCTCACGTTGTAATACAGATTCTTTAAAGGATTCATCCACATAACCTGCATTATATAGATCATCACTCATAAATGTCAAAATTTCCTCTGGTGTATTAATATTTAAATCCATATAGAAGAACCTTGGCTCAATCATATTTTTAAAACTAGTAACAAATTTATCTTTAAATCTAACTTTATCCAGCATATTTAAAGCTTGAAAAATCTTGATTTCATCTTGTGAATTAATAAAAATGGAAATCTGAACTGTCAAAATATTAAGGTTATGTTCCAGTGACAATGTAGTTAAAATTAAATCAGGTTTTATCTTAAGAACTTCTTTTTTTTCAAAATAATTCATAGTCTTAACTATTACCATGCGCTCATGGAATATACTTTCTATTTTCTTTTCACATAGACTGGATAAAGCCTGGTTATTTGGATTTATCAAAATTATTTTGTATTTATTTCTATAATTTATTCTTTCAAGGGCTGCCCCAAGGTGCTGTTCAATAAAGCTTATGTCAACTTCATCAAGAGCTATATTTAAATGTTCTTCTATAATCTCCCCCACTCGAACAGCCATTTCAAAAAAGAAAGGATACTTATATTTAAGTTCATCCAGGAACAAATTACAAATACTAATATTTTTCTTTTTTCGGTCAAGGAGCTGCATAATATGCGCAGATAACCCTTCCTTTAGATCTCCATCTTCCCTTAAATCCACATCATACTGAACATATATATCATTAAGAATAGTGCTTACTAATTGATTAACTTTACAAGTAGAATGCTGTACAATATCATTTTTACAAGTTTGGGATTTTATCTTTCCATACAGTAAGAATGCTAAATAATAATTTTCATTTTCATTGGGAATAATATTTAATTTTTTTGATATATCCTGATAAAATTCTCTGGATACAGAAAGTTCTATATGAACAGGTGTATTTTTGTCTATATTATAAGCTTCTATATAATTGCTGCAAAGCATGCGTTCAATTGCAACTCCAATATATGTCATGATAACCGGCAGTTCCATTTCTCTAATACTTAATTTATATTTATTAAGTTTATTCTCCAACAATTCTTTTACCAGGAAAAAATCAAAATCTGGAAATAAGGTAGCTAAATAATCCAAATTAAGATAATTCTTTTTCATCTTTTTTTCCAGTAAATTTATATAAAGGCTTCTTTTATTTTCTTCATTTCCTTCTATAGATATATAGTTCTTATGCCTTCTAAGCTTAAGTTCAGGATATACATTCAGCATCTTTTTTATTTCCTTCAAATCATTTTCCATTGATGAATTGCTGATATATAAACTGTTCATTGCGCATATCAAATTAAGTTCATTTTTTTTAAATAATAATTCATGTATGATATAAAAGCACCTTTGAAAGGTTGTCTGTGGAATCATATTTTCTGAATGATTACTCATACTTAATAGTGTTTCTTTATTTAAATGATAACCTTTTTTAATATCAGATTCTATTGGGATATTTTCAAAAGAAATATTGATGTATGCAATATCTGATCTAATAGTACGATCTGAAACATTTAAAATTTCAGACATTTCCTTACCAGTTATCCAGCTTTTATTATCTTTAAGCAGATTTAAAATTTTTTCTTGTCTTTCGTTAAGCAATAAAATCAACCTCCCCATAATAGGAATATATTAATTTTCCCACTAGGAACAAAAACTGTCAACAATGGATCAAGTACTTTCCAGGAACTGGAATTGGTTTTGCTTTTGAAATAGTATATGTAAAACATGTGCAACATCTGCTTTCAAAAACAGTTGCATTATAAAAACTATATGATATATTAATAGCGTACAGTTAAATGCTGGGAAAGGGGGCACGTTAAAAATGAGGCATTATTTGTTTAAATTCAAACTGCTATCTATATTGACTATCTTTTTTACTATAATACACTCTGTTTTGGCAGTTATCATGGCTTTCGTGGTGGGCCACATAATTGATGTTGCCACAACAGGAAAATTAAAAGATTTGAAAAATCTAATTATATTCACAGTTACTTATCTAATAACATTCTTTGTCATTGGTTATATTAAAAGGTTCTTTAGAGCAAAGTATATTAAAAGTATAATCTATTCTCTAAAAAATGATATATTCAATTCATTGCTAAAAAGGAATATAAGAAATTTCAATAAAAATAATTCAGCTGCTTATATATCTACCTTAACAAATGACATAAACATTATTGAGCAAGATTATTTTGAAAATTTATTAGACATTTTATCAAATATTGTATGCTGCATTTTGGCTACAATTGCTACGGCAAAAATAAATTTATATATAACCTTTGGAATTTTTGCTTTTGGATTTTTACCTATGTTGATACCAATGATATTTTCTAAAAAGATCAGTTATTTGAAGAAGAACTATTCAGATAATTTGGGGAAATTTACTATAAGAATTAAAGATATTTTTTCAGGTTTTCAGGTGATTAAAAGTTTTAGATTGGAAGATAGAATAAATGCTGATTATAAAAAAGTAAATTATAACACAGAAAATTCTAAATGTAAGTTTTCTATTTTGAACTCTGGTGTAAATATGCTTTCTTATGCATCAGCATGGGGATTACAGTTCTTTACACTTATCCTGGGAACTTATTTTGTACTAAAAGGGAGTCTTACAATTGCATATTTATTGACATTAGCCCAATTATTAAACAATGTTGTAAATCCTATTGTGGATATTTCATCATCAGTAACCAGACTTAAATCAGTTAAACTTATAAGTAAAAAAATTAATACTATTATAAATGAAAATAACGAAGAAAAAGGATCTATCAGTAAAAAAACATTTGATAAAAATATAATGTTAAAAAATGTAGAATTTAAATATAATAATGACAAGCAAATCCTAAATGGTATTTCTTTTAACTTTATTAAAGGGAAAAAATACGTTTTAGTTGGTAATAGCGGAAGTGGCAAATCTACAATTTTAAATTTAATTTTAAATTATTATGAGGACTTTAAGGGCAGCATTACCATTGATGGAATAGATAACAGAGAAATTAAATCAACTGACCTTTATAGCTTAATATCTGTAATACAGCAAAATGTTTTTATGTTTGATGATAGCATTAAATCAAACATAACATTATTTGAAAATTATTCTGATGAAGAAATAGAACAAGCTATAAAACTATCCGGACTTGAATCCTTAATAAATAGCCTGCCTAATAAAATTAATAGCTTAGTTGGTGAAAATGGATGTAACCTTTCAGGTGGAGAAAAGCAAAGAATAGCTATTGCAAGAGCAATAATCAAAAAAACACCTATATTAATATTAGATGAAGCAACATCTTCATTAGATAATGAAAATTCTTACAACATAGAAAAATCAATACTTAATTTAGAAAATATAACTTGTATAATAGTAACTCACAAATTTATCCCAAGCATTCTGGAAAAATATGATTGTATAGTAGCTGTTAAAAATGGCTTAATAGAAGAAATGGGTACATTTAATGAACTTATTAAAAATAAAGGATACTTTTATAGCTTATATACTTTAGGCAGCAGTTAGAAAAAGTTGTAATTTAGTAGCAGCAAAAATTGTAAGCTCTGTTTCCAGTTTTTGCTGCTATTAACCTAACCTATTTGATGGAATTTAAGAATTCGCCTTTTGACAGTTCAAGAATACAAGTACCATTAACAATTTCTATTTCCTTAAACCCTGCTTTTTTATGTCCTGCAATTGCAGACTTTCTTTCTATAGGTATTTCATTTCTCAGCTTATATACATTCAAATCAATAAATGATTTTTCTGCCAACCTTATTAATCCCTTTGAACAATAACCTTTGCCCCTGTGCTTTGCTTCAATCACTATACCAATGCAATGAGAATCACTGCTCTTTTCATAATGAAAACATACATCGCCAATGAACTCATTGCTTTTTATGAGTGCAAGGTATGCATAAAACCAACCCCATCTCACTTTCTTAATTATCTTTTCCAACTTTACGCTTAATAAAATTAAAAATAGCCTCTAAACCATTATAAAACAGTAATATTATAATAAATGAAATAATAAGTTTAACAATAGTTGGTAGGTTATCAGTGTTTACTCTTAATAATATTACACTGTTTATCAGTAATGCAAAGAAAAGTATTATCGGATTCATACCTTTACCTTTTTTATTACTTTGATTACTCATTATATCGCCTCATTTAATTTAATATTTAACGCGCTTAATTAGATTTCTGCAAAGAGTCGGGTAATTACAAAAACTATATATATTATAAGTAATATTATACCATTTAACAATATATGGTGTGTAATATAATAGAAGAAAACAATCAATATTTAAGAGTATTTAGTTATAATCCAAGCAAAGATACTTTTGTTGAATATAGACTTGATTTTAGCAAGGAGTCAGGTGCCTTACAAAAATTGGATCATTTTCTACTGTGAAAAGGTATACAGGTAATAAATTTATTATGGCGATGTTGATTTTTCTTTAAATGAATAAACATTTCCATTTATGCTTACTTTAACAAAAAAAGTTTTATTGTTTATCCAATCATCAGGCTTAATTCCATTTGGAGTGAGCCAGGCCTCAATATTAACAGGCTGTACTGAGAAATCCACCATAAACTCAAATGAATCATTGTTATTATTTTTTACTATAATTTGATTAATCTTATAACTTTTAAGCTTGAAATCATTATTATCAGCAACTTTTGTATAATAATTCAAATACTCAGTAAATAACTTATTTGATATAATATTTAGATCTTTTGTATCCTCAACTTTAATACTTGGCTTATAATCAAGATTGGAAATATTATTTTTAGTTTCTACTTTTACCCCTATTCCACGGGATTTTAATTCATTTATAGCACTATTATCTTTCAATAAACTATCTGCTGAAATTTGTTTATTCCATTCACCTTTTATAATAAATGGTGATTTGTATTTATTGCCGTTAATCCTAACAAACTGAGCATCTGGATTTATCTCACTTTTTTCTGATATTTGCTCCCCATTTACGGTTATTTTGGCTGCGCTGAATTTTTTCAACTGGTTAACTATACTTTTAATATCTTCATAGTTAACTAAATATGGAGACAAATCCTGTGAACTTATCTTGGTATTATTAAATCCTTCATTATTATCTGACAGTGTTATAGATATTAAACTTCTTTCTGTTTCATTAATATTTTTAGAAGCTTTAACGGAAGTATCATTTGGAACGTCAGCTTTTATCTTAGAATTAGTAAGCCCTATAAAGGCAATAAATGTAATAATGGCAACCCCAAAGATAAACCCACCTAATGATAATTTTTTATATTTACTTATCATTTTAACCCTCCTCTTTATTCCAGATTTACATTTACTTAATGAAGCTGTACCAGGCATCCACTGTATGTCATTGCTTATTTTAAGCATCTTTATTATGGTATTTCCATACCTTAAATTTTCAGAGTCTTTTAAATAGGAAATAACATGCTGATCACAGGCTATCTCACAGTCCTGATTCATTTTATATAAGCCGTATAAAATAATAGGGTTAAACCAATAGATGCATCGCAGAAGTGCCGTTATCCAGTTTAAAAATACATCTTTTCTCTTTAGATGCGATAGTTCATGTAATATAATGTATCTAAATTCATCTGTTCCAATATTCTTTGCTATTTTTAATGGAATAATTATTGCAGGTTTTGTAACTCCATATAAAGATGTGCTTATCAGTCTGTTTGTATAAATAAGTCTTACAGTTCTATTTACTTTTACAATGTCTATGCAGTTTGAAAAAACATTGCTGAACGCCTGATTCGAGTAGTTTATGGAGTTTTTTATTATATATTTTATTCTATAATGGCTGCGAATAACTAAAATAATCATAAATGACGAATCTAAAATCCATATTATGCCTGCTATATTACCTGGAAAATATATATTGTTCTCCAGTACTGTACCAGTATAGTTGCCCTTAGGCGCTTTACTTCCAGTATTCATTTGTTCAGTATAATTATTTATTAGGCCCCCAATTGGTATAACTTTATTTGGACTGTCTGATACATTATTAACTGTAAAAGCTGAATTTAGAGCATTTTGAATACTAAAGCTGCTTGGGATACTATATGGCATTATTAATCTAATTATTAATATAATCCAAACATAGTAGTGGAAGTAACTATTCAACTTATTTCTAAATATTGATTTCATCAAAAGGATTATAATTACTATGGCGCTTCCCCAAAAAGATAAGGATACTACACTATTGAATAAATTGGTAACATTCATATATGCTACTCCTTATTGTTATTTAAAATATACTGAAGTTCTTCTATATCTTTTGCAGATATCTTTTGGTTTTTTACAAAATTAAGCAGCATTGAGTTTATTGAACCATTAAAAAATTTGTTTATAAATGATTCGCTTTCCTTTTCTATATACTCTTCCTTCATAACCAATGGGTAGTAATAATATTCTTTACCTGCTTTATCAAAGCTAATAGCATTTTTATTTAAAAGTCTATTCACCAAAGTTTTAACTGTATTAGGCTTCCACTCAACTTCATCTGCAAGCTCTTCTATAATTTTATTTGTGGTTGTCCGTTTATCTCTCCAGATTATTTTCATAATTTCCAGCTCAGAATCAGAAATACTAGGTATCATATCTGCTTTTCTCCCTTCAAAATTGTTTACAAGTGTAAATCTTAATTTAAGTTTACATCTGTAAACAACTATTGTCAAGAAAATTCTGTAAATTACCTCGACAAAAATTGTCAACTCCATATCCATATCCTCCCAGGGGTCAGGTACTTTACAGAAACTGGAATCATCTTTGACGCCAGAAAATAATAACATCCCACTTTTATATAAAGTATGATAAAATAATTATATAATTTAACATTAAAGGAGATACCTATATGCACATGCCAATTTAATACACTTTAAAATTACAGTATATTTTTTAAAATTAACCTTTAAATCAGGTTTTTTTGTTATGTAATTTCGGAGGTGTATTAAAATTGAATAGGAAAATCAATGTCTATTTAATGTATATTATTGTATTTCTTCAAGGTTTTGTTTTTTATGGACCTATTGCTACAATATATAGACAAAATAGAGGACTATCTATGTCCAGTATATTTTTAATAGAGTCTATATCTTGGGTATTAATGATTATTTTTGAAATACCTTGGGGATGGTTTTCAGATAAATTTGGATATAAAAAAACTCTTGTTATTTCAAACTTTTTATTTTTTATATCAAAGATAATTTTTTACAAAGCTTATTCCTTTGAAATGTTTTTTCTGGAAAGAGTTCTATTATCATTGTCTATATCGGGACTTTCAGGCTGTGATACTGCATTAATATATTCATCTATAGAGGATGATGAAAGTGAAAAGATATTTGGCAGGTATAATGCTTTTTCAACAGTTGGTTTTTTAATTGCTTCATTAGTATCTTCATTTCTTGTTAAATATTCTATGGATAGTACAGCATTTTGGACTATCATTCCCTATGGATTAGCAGCAATATTAACTTTATTTATAAAAGATACAAAAATTGAGCATGAAAAAAAGCCAAAATTAAAACAAAGTTTATTAACAGCTTTAAAAAATAAAAATATTATAATACTGGTACTTTCTGCAGCACTAATAAGTGAAGTAGTTCAAGCTGTAAGTGTATTTTTAAATCAATCTCAATATCTGAGAAGCGGAATTGATATTAAATATTTTGGAATCCTAACAGCTGTCATGCAAATAGTCTGTTTAAGCTCAGTTAAAGCTTACAAATTAAGCAATAAATTAGGTAAGAATAAAAGTATTCAAATTTTATATATGATTATTAGTATTTGCTGCACAATACTTGTTTTTACCTCTAATGCTGCTTTAACTATACTATCCATAATTCTTTTATGTGGCAGTGCATCTATAATTTCACCTATAATTTTAGACATTGAAAATAAAAGTATTACCACAATGGATAGGGCAACCCTTTTATCTGTATATGCTATGTGTGGAGATTTAATTGGCGCAGGAGCAAATATTATTATTGGTAAAACCGCAGATATTTCAACGCCTGCTTCTTTTATAACCTGTACTATTATGTGCCTATGTGCTTATATCTTATTTATTGTTTATAAAAGAAAAGTAACAGTTTAAAAAGATGTAAAGCAATTTGATGCCTTACAAAAGCTGGAATAACTTTTGATGTTAACATTTGGCTATGTTTTAGAATAGTGTTGAAAATAAGGTGATTTTTAAGAGAAGCCATTTGACTTCCCTACATTCGCATTTTAAGATTATTTTAAACCTATTACTTAAATTTTTCTGGATTTTCTACATACCATTCTGTATAGCCACAGACAGGACATACATATGGAAATAAATCACTATATCCTTTACCAAAAGGTTTTACTGGAAATTTATAAGCAGCTAAATCGCACATTGTATTTGTTCTTGCTACACATTTTGTTAATTTGCTCTTACACTTTGGACATAAATGTTCCACAAAAATCCCCCTCCATTCGCAGTTAATTTATCATATTTAACTTCTTTTAAAGTATAATCTATGGAGACAAAAGTTGTCAACGCTATTTCCATTTTCTGTAATGTATCTGTTACCTTACAGAAAATGGAAACAACTTTCGCTGCTATTTACTTCATTATATTGGAAAAGGCTACAAAATTAGTTTATAATATAAATAGATAATGTTAGAACATTATAAACTAATTTGCCTTAATTAAAGAGTAGATGTTAGGGGATAAAATGAAGAAAATTTTTAGTTGTAAAAATATTGAATATTTTTCTCCCGTCGTACCACCAATACGCTGTTGAATACCACCGATATGCTGTAATGATACCATCATGTTTTTATAATTGATTCACATAAAGATACCACTGATATTCCTATTAATACCACCTTCCTATACAATGGATTTTGGAAGCAATGCTTACCAAATATTTTAGGAAGGAGGCCAATAATTATGGCCAACAAAATCAAAGTGAAGCTTATCCTAGAGCTTCGAGCATCAGGAATGTCTAGAAATATGATTGCAAACACTCGCCACATGTCAAAAACATCTGTAAGTGATGTATTCCATCTTGCAGATAAAAGGTCAATTACCTATAACAAGATCAAGGATAAGGATGAAGAGGATGTCTACCGAATATTTTATCCAGATAAGCATTCAGAGGAAAATATCTATAAGGATCCGGATTATAAGTATGTTCACTCTGAGTTAAAGAGGGTTGGTGTTACCCTTAAACTTCTATGGAATGAGTATCGAGATAAATGTAATACAGAGGGAACAATCCCAATGGGGTACACAAAATACTGTGATGGATATAGTAAATACACATTGGCAAACAGCCTCACAAATCACCTTTTTCACAAACCTGGAATAATTACAGAAGTGGATTGGTCAGGACCAACAATGGAGATTATAGATATTGCAACAGGTGAAGTTATTAAGGTATATCTATTTGTAGCCACTCTTCCTTTTAGCCAATATTCCTATGTGGAACCATGTCTAGATATGAAGGAAGATACTTGGCTTAGATGCCACATCCATATGTATGAATTTTATGGTGGTGTTACTGTCCGAACAGTGTGCGATAATCTTAAAACAGGAGTAATTAAGCATCCAAAAGAGGGCGAGATTATGTTGAATGATGATTATGAGGCTCTGGGAAGTCATTACTCCACTGCTATTATGCCGACAGGCATCCGTAAACCCAAGCAAAAAGCATCTGTCGAAGGTACTGTTGGTAAGGTAGCAACTGCTATCATTGCTAAGCTACGTAACCATGTTTTCTATTCTCTTGAAGATTTGAAGCATAGCGTTAACAATGCACTTAAGGCATTTAATGATGCACCTTTTCAGAAGAGGGACGGTAGTCGATCAGAAGTATTTTTGGCTGAGGAAAAACAGTATCTTCGCGAATTACCAGCAATCCCATATGAAATTTCAAAGTGGTACTATAAACGCTCTGTAAATATGGACTCCCACGTTGTACATGGTAAGAACCGTTATTCCTGTCCTTACCGTTATGTAGGAAAAGAGGTAGATCTTAAAGTTAGTGACACTACCTTAGAGATTTACTATCGTGGAGAAAGAGTTGCTACACACAACAAGTTTCCTGACTACGTGTCCAATAGATACTCAACCCATGATGAGGATATGCCAGATCAGTTTCAAAAACCTGAATGGGATGATGTTCGCATCAAGAATTGGGCTTACTCTATTGGAAACAGTACTGGTGAGGTCATAGATCGGATATTTAGCAGTGTAAAAATAAAAGAACAAGGATACAATTCATCCTTGTCAGTTTTACGGCTGAGTAAAACTTATTCTCAGGCTCGTCTGGAAACTGCCTGCGAATTGGCTTTGACAAAAGTCAGAGTTCCTCGCTATCACCATCTTAAATCCATTCTTGCTGCTAATCAAGATCTAATTTATCTTGAAAGCAAAAACATTTCAATATCGCATGTAGAAGATACTGGCGGATATGTCAGAGGAGCAGCATACTATGGAGGTGACAAATCATGATGAATGACGAGACAATGAGAAAATTACGTGAACTTAATCTTAGTGAGATAATTACCGCTCTTGAAATACAGAATCAAGATATTTCCTATACCTCACTGACGTTTGATGATCGTATTAAGCGAATGGTTGATTATCTATACCAGGAAAAGTACAATGGCAAAGTCCAGAGGCTCATTAAGTTATCAAAGTTTAGGATAAGTAAAGCAGAAATAAATGATATCTATTTTCTTGACCGTGGTATCGATAGACAGACAATACTGGAACTGTCAACATGCCAGTTTTTAGAGATCCACTCCGACATCATATTTCAGGGATTTACAGGTTCCGGGAAAACATTCCTTGCCTGTGCAATTGGCAGACAGTCCTGCAAACAGGGAATACGCACAAGATACATACGCATTCCAGATCTTCTGATGGAAAGAGACGAAGCAACACTTAAAAGCCAAGGCATTCCTAAACTACTTAAGAAGTATAGCAGTTATGGCTTACTTATACTTGATGAATGGCTTCTTGATGACCTATCAGAAGAAGAACAGCACTTTCTGTTTGAACTTATGGAACGTAGGCATGATGGCACCTCAACTATTTTCTGCACCCAGTACCGAAGGGAAGATTGGCACTCACGTCTTGGTGGTGGAGTTCATGCTGATGCTATCATGGATCGCATAGTCCATAATGCCATCTGGGTAGAAACCGGTAGACTGAACATGCGTAGTGCTAGACTAAAAATAGTACAAGAGAAATTGAGAAAGTTCCCAACAATGAC
>ENA-UOOI01000516-UOOI01000516.1-fermentation-metagenome-genome-assembly--contig:-NODE-516-length-48801-cov-21.611660_pt1 | contig 48801 bp, 45 predicted proteins | sample MGYA00245779_ERZ724027 | MGnify/ENA primary metagenome ERZ724027 (study PRJEB28704, sample SAMN03018318) | fermentation metagenome | biome: anthropogenic terrestrial biome; feature: soil; material...
AAATAATTATTTAAGCCTATTCAAATTCTTAAAGAGTTCTAATTTTAATAATATCCCATTTGCAATAAATAAATTTATAGAAGCAATAAGTAAAATTAATATTGAAAATACATATACAAATATGAGAAATGCTAAAATATGTTTTAATTAGCCTGTCCCTACCGTGAACTTGTTACTTTATCAACACTATTGAATAAAAGAGCCCAATACTTATACTAAAGCAGGAAAGATTAAAGAACAGACTTTAATCTTTGTTTTTAAGGGGCAGCCTATCGGCTTTGGATTTTTCAAATCCTCTTTTAACCCCACCTGGCAAACTATAATTGAAATCATCCTTAATTCTTAAACCCTATGATTCACTCAATCAATTAAATTTTAAGATTTTCTGCCAAAGCAGAAAATCCACATTATTTGTTCTTTAATCTTTAATCTTTAATCTTTGTTTTTTATAGTACCTTGAAGAATGCCAGTATTAATATAAGTAATCCAAAGCCTAATCTATATACTGCAAAAATTCTCAGCGGTCTCTTCTTTAAAAATTTGATGAACTTATCAACAACAACAAGTGCAACTATAAAAGAAACAACAAATCCAACTGCCAGTGCAATAATTTCTGAAGTAGAACAGGTTGCTAATATATTGTGTCTAAATAGTGATAATCCTGATGCTCCTACCATAACAGGCATTGCCAGAAAAAATGAAAATTCTGCGGCAGCCACAGTTGATAATCCTGCAATCCATGCTCCTATAATAGTTGAGGCTGACCTAGACATACCAGGCCATAGAGCCAAGCACTGAAATGCTCCAATAATTATAGCTTGTTTAGCATTTATATCAAAAATACCATTTCTGACAGAATTATTTCTGTATTTCTTTTCTGCATAAATCATCCATATGGCACCTACTATTAAAGCTGCAGCCACTGGAACCGGATAGAATAATTTTGCTTCTATTTTATCCTGTAATGGAAATCCTATTGCAGCAGCTGGTATACATGCTATTAAAACAATTATCCAAAATCTCAGGCCGGATTTTTTTGCAGGTAAATTTTTACTTGGGAAAAAGTTTTTCAATGTTAACAATATTTTATCCCAATACAGCACAACTATTGCTAATACTGCGCCCAGCTGAATAACAACCATAAACATGTCAGTATATGGCTTTCTGTAAAAGCCATTAAAGCCAATGAGTTTGCCTATGACTATCATATGTCCTGTAGAGGAAATTGGTAAAAACTCAGTAATACCTTCTACAATACCAATTATAATAGCTTTGATTATTAAAAGCATATCTTCACTCTCACTCTCTATTTAATTTTACTATTTGATTATACTATCTTTTTATTTTCATAACAATTAAAATGAGATTAAAAATTATATCCTTTCTAATATCTGCTTTATAATATAATTATATATTATATTATTATTATTTATTTTCATGTCAATTTTAGTTTGAAACTTCTCTTCTATTATAATTGCATTATTATAGTCCGGCTCAACACTGCCCTCATAGTTATTCAGTAGCTTAAAACAGGAAAATATCATTTTATAATTTTCCAAATCAACAAGTATTTCTTTAATTACATCTTCATTAATTTCATCTTTCATTAATTCCTTGGATATTAATATTAATTTCTCCTCAAGCTTTAGTATTTTTTTATTAATTTCAATAAGGTTAATAGCTGTATTGTTAATTAAATACTCCTTAATAGAAGTTTTTATGCTGTTTTTTAATAAATTATTTTTTCTTTCAATATCCTCCATTATTTTTGGAGGAAAAATAAAGTAATTAACGAATATGGCCACCATAATACCTAAAAGCGTATCAATAATCCTGTTTATGCTATAAACCATGGGACTTCTTCCATTAAGATTCAGCATTATTGCCATGAACACTATACATGCAATGGTTACGGACTTATTCCAGTTGAATGAATCACAAATATATACAACAACAATAAGGCCGACAGCACATAGAAATGCATTGCCAGGCTGAATTAGTGCACATAAAAATCCTATAAATGCACCAACTATTGTTCCAAGTATTCTGTTTCTTCCAACTGTAAATGATTCCACTACAGAACTCTGCATTGAAATAATTGCGGCAATTGCTGCATAAAAAGGATACTCAAACTTTAATGCCCAGGAAATAATTACGCATAAAAAAACTGCTATAGCTGTTTTTATATTTCTTAACCCGACTATTTTTAGTTTAATCATTAAAATCACTCCACATTAAGTAGTAAATATTAAATAATTATGAATAATTCATTATGTATTGTCAAGTTTATAAATTCCCTTAAGGCATTATTAAAACTTTTACATTTAATCATATAACTAAAAAAGAGCCTGAATTTATCAGACTCTTATATTAACTATGGAATGACAGGACCTGCATTTCTAATCCCATCATCTACGTTCTTAAATTTTTTAAAGTTTTCATTGAATTTACCAGCCAGTTCATAAGCTTTAATGTCATAGGCTTCCTTATCATCCCAGGTATTTCTAGGATTCAGAAGTTCATCAGGTACATTTTTACAGTGGGCAGGCATTAAAACTTTAAATACAGGATGTTCTGTATACTCTGCATTCTTTAGTTCTCCGCTAAGTGCTGCCTTAATCATTGCTCTTGTATATTTAAGCTGGATCCTGCTGCCTTTACCATAGCCTCCATATAGCCAGCCTGTGTTTACAAGATATACATCTGTGTTTTGCTGCAGAATCTTTTTTCCTAAAAGTTCAGCATATACAGATGGGTTCATCAGCATAAATGGTTCTCCAAAGCAGGCAGAAAAAGTGGCTTTAGGCTCAGTAATTCCTCTTTCCGTTCCTGCTACCTTACTTGTATATCCTGACATAAAATGATACATTGCAGCTTCCTTTGTTAACTTTGAGATAGGAGGCATAACTCCAAATGCATCTGCAGTTAAAAAAATCAAAGTATTTGGATTTCCGCCAACACCTGACAATTCAGCATTCTCTATGAAATTAATAGGATATGCTGCTCTTGTATTTTCTGTATATCTTCCATCATCGTAATCTGCTTCTCTCTTTTCATTTAAAACTACATTTTCTAAAACGCAGCCAAATTTTATTGCATTATAAATTTCTCTTTCCTTTTCTTTATCCAATTTTATTGTTTTTGCATAGCAGCCGCCTTCAAAATTGAAAACTCCCTTATCACACCATCCATGCTCATCATCTCCAATAAGCTTTCTTTCAGGATCTGCTGATAATGTGGTTTTACCTGTTCCTGAAAGACCGAAAAATACTGCTGTGTCACCAGCTTCACCAATATTAGCAGAGCAGTGCATTGGCATTATTCCCTTATCAGGCAGCAGAAAGTTCATAACAGAGAAAATAGATTTTTTTATTTCTCCTGAGTAGTGAGTTCCCCCAATTAAAATAATTTTTTTATCAAAGTTAATTATTATAAATGCTTCTGAATTTATTCCATCTTCAATTCCTTTTGCTTTAAATCCTGGTGCTGAAATAACATTAAATTCAGGTAGAAAATCCTGCAGATCATCATGTGAGGGTCTTATCAGCATCTGATTTGAAAATAGTGCCTGAGAAGCATATTCACATATTACTCTTATTGGAAGAGTATATTTCTTCATTGCACCCACAAATCCATCGAAAACAAATAAATCTTTATTTTCAAGATAATTAATTACATCAGAATATAACTTATTGAAAACATTTTCATCAATTGGTAAGTTTATGCTTCCCCAATTTACTTTGTTATCTATACTTGATTGTTTAACTATGTATCTATCCTTTGGAGATCTTCCAGTATATTTCCCAGTATTTATTACTAAAGCTCCTGTACTTGATAATATGCCTTCATTTCTCATAATAGCTTTTTCTACTAATTCAGGTACTGGCAAATTTCTATAGAGTTTATTATATTTTTTAATTTTTAAATATTGTAAATCAATAGACATAAAAATCCCCCCTAAATGTTATACCTTAATTTTACACCTTTTTGTGTAAAATGCAATAAATATTTTATTTTTAGGGTATAATGAATTTTTTTGAATAATATCCTGCAAAATTATATCACATTTATCTTATTATTAATTATTTGTGCTATATTAATATGTGCATTGTAAATATTACAGAATGCGGGAAAATTAAAAAGTATTTCAATCTCTCAGAAGATATACTGCATAAATTATACACATTGTTCCAATTACTTGTATAATAGATACCTTTTCCTGCAAAAATAAAAATCCTACAATCATTGATGTTGGTATTTCCAAATTGCTAATTATAGAAACTTTCAGAGCACCAATATATGATATGGATGCATACAAAAGAGTCAATGGTATGATTTCACAGAAAAATGCTAAGCACAATATATTTATTAATCCATTAACATGTATTCCCCCATTGAACAAAAATGTTGGAAAGCTGTATATGCATAATGAGATTAGAGAAAATAATGTAGAATAAGCATTAATAGTTAGCGGCTCCACATTGCTAAGCTTTTTTTCAGCAAAAATGTTCATGAATGCATAGAAAACAGCACTTAACAACCCAATAATTATACCTTTATATGAATAACTAAGTTTACCACTTAATAAATTCAATGTTAAAATACAGCCTGTAAATGCAAGTAATAATGCTATCATTTTTCTAGGTTTAACTTTGCGTTTATTAAACACAGTTGTATATATAAAGACTATTATCGGATAAGTGTATAAGAGCATTGTTACCATTGCTATTGGTAAATACTCAAAGGCCGTATAGTAAAATACAGTCATAAATGTATTGCCTACAATGCCTAAAACAGCTAAATCCCTCAGCTGTTTTTTAGATACCTTTAAAGTCTCTTTGTTCTTTATAAAAGCTATTACAAACATTAAAATTACAGCAAAAATATACTGAACTGTTAAAAGTGATACTGCATTCAGACCAGTTTCAAAAGCAGATTTTACAAATAAACCCGCAGTACCAAATAATATTGCCCCTATTATAGAATATATGTAACCCTTAGTATTTTTCATATTATCACCGCCAAAATTATTGGCGGTATAATCTGATTTTTACTGCAAAACCAGATATACCGCCTCTGTATTTTTATTAATTAATAAAACATAATAAAATCTGGAACCTTCAGAGTCTTTGAACTAGAACTTGTGTAATCCTCATATAATTTTTTGGCCTTATTATAATTTTCAGTAATAGTGTCCTTAGTATATTTATCGGTATCTTTAGTGATACCTTCATATGCTTTTTTCAAGTTGAACATTCCACGATCTAAATTGGCATCAACTGTTATATAATAACATCCTGCATTGTTAAGAGTTAAAATATCATTTTCATCTCCATTATATGCATATCTTATCTGCTGAAGTGCCTCTTTTGTATTGCCTTTTAAAAAGTACACAGTTCCTAATGTTCTGTGATATTCCGGCACCGCATCTGCTAATTTAATACATTCATTAAGAAGTTTTACTGCATCATCATCTTTTTTATTATTTAAGTCTATCAAAGCCATATTATATTTAATATCTGCATCATCAGGCTTTACAATTTCAGCCATTTTGAAATATTCCATTGCCTTATCAGTGTTTTTATTAGTATACCAGTAAAAGTTAGCTATATTTAACATTATATTATAATTATAAGGTTCCTTCATCATGGCAGTTCTGAAATATGGTTCACCCTCTATGCTTTTTCCTTCATCCTTTAATATTTCAGGCATTAAAAAGCCATAATTATCAGGATAATCCCTATTCTTAAGTATGGATTCCTTACAGTACTTTTCAGCTTTATCATATTCCTTCTTATTTAGATAATACCATCCAGCTGTATGAAGTATAGTATAACTGTCCTTATTTTCTTTTATTAAGGTATTCATTAATTCATCAGCTTCTTTAGTTTTGTTTGTATTTTGAAGAATTGATGCTTCAATGAGCTTAAATTCTATTTTTCCTATGTCTTTATCTTTTATGCTGTCCAAAATCTGTCCTGCCTGATCCGCAGTTTCTTTTTGAAGAGAGTATATTTTGGCAAGCCACATCTTATATGCCGGTTCCTCTTTATTCTTGTCTGACAAGTTTGTTATAAGCTCTAAAATTTTATCCTTATTATATACGGATATCTGAGCCAGTACATCATAAACCTTATATTCATCTTTATTCTTATCCCATGCCAGCTTTAAATTTTTAAATCCATTATCCATATCACCCTCAACCATGAGCATTCTTCCATACTCAGCCATATCGTAGGATGAATTTGAATCAACAGGGTAAATGTTCATTAAAGATTTTGCCTTGTCCAATTCATTATTAGCCATATAAACTGTAAACATGGTTTTAATGAGTTTTTTGTCATGGGGATAATCCTTAAGAGCTTTTTCTCCATCTAAAAGAGCAGTTTTATAATCTTTATTCATAAATTCAGTAAAAATTATATAATTTAATAATTCTGCTGTTTTTTTATCACTTTTAGCCTTTGTAATATATTTTTTAGAATTTTCAATATCACCTTTAACAGAGTATACTTCAGCAATTTTTGCATTCAGTAAATTTGAAGTTTCATCTATCTTTTGAATATTAATATATTCATTAATGGCATCATCATATTTTGCACTATAAAAGTATTCCTCAGCTTTGTTTGTTGTAATAGTTACCTTTGGCTGAGGCTGAACGCTTTCTCTAAAATAAATAATAGAACCTGTAATCACCAAAGCACCTGCAATGCCAAGCAGTGAGGTTATATATCTATGTTTAAAAAACTTTTTATATCCTTTGCTTTTTAATTTAGTAAATTCATCTTTCTTCCAAAAATCGTTTACCATACTTTTTCTCCATTTCTAAATATAATAAAATATATTTATATTTTAACAAATAATACAAGAAAAAGCCAGGACTATACAGTTCTAAGTTAAGAGTTTTAAGTTAAGAGTCTGAGTTGGAAGTTTTGAGTTTTGAGTCTGAGTTGACAGTTTGCGGTTTTGCGGTTGACAGTTAAGGGGAGAGAGTTTATAGTTTAATATTATAGAAACTTTTAATATTCAAGGTGGTGTGAGAAATTAATATTAAGGCATTTTTCGGCATAATTATTTCAAAAGCTGTAATTAAAACCTCCCATTTTTTCAAAAAAGGAGGCAGCAATTTTCCTGGTAAAGTAGCTCTTAAAATAGCTCCTGAAATATTGAAAACTGTTGCAAAAGATTACAGCATTATTTTAGTTACAGGTACAAATGGGAAAACTACAACTACCAGCATGATATATAATATGATAAAAGATAATAAGAAGAAAGTAATTACAAATAATACAGGTGCTAACCTATTCCCAGGCATAGTAACCTGCTTTGTTGAAAATTATAAATTTAAAAACACTGCAGAGGATAAATATGCAGTAATTGAAGTTGATGAGGCAAATCTGAAGTTTATAACACAGCTTGTGTCTCCCAAAATTATTACAGTGACAAACCTATTTAGAGATCAGCTTGACAGATATGGTGAAGTTTATACCACCTTAAAGAAAATTCTGGAAGGAATACAAAAGGTTCCTGAAGCAGCATTAGTTTTAAATGGAGATGAATCTCTTCTTGGTGATTTAGGCTTAAAGAACAAAACATATTATTATGGTTTTACATGCTCATTAGAACAGTCTAAAACTGTAGATATAAATGCTGATGCAAAGTTTTGCAAAAAGTGTAAGGCACCATATAAATATAATTATTTAACATATAGTCATCTTGGAGATTATTACTGTGATAACTGCGGTTATAAACGTCCTGATCTGGACTACATTGTTAATGAAATTAAACAGGTTACCTCAGATGGATCACTTATATCTATTGATGGAAATGAGTATTATGTAAGCCAGCCTGGTACATACAATATCTATAATGCACTATGTGCATATTCTGTTGGAAAAACTTTAGGCATTGATAATTCTATTATTTTCAATTCTTTAAAGAGCCAGAAAAGTTCTTTTGGAAGACAGGAAATATTAAATATTGAAAATAAAGAAGTTAAAATCATTTTAGTTAAAAATCCAGCAGGTTATGATGAAGCAATTAATTCTGTAAAATTAGATAATAGAAAAGTTGATATATGTTTTATTCTTAATGATAATTATGCAGATGGACGAGATGTTTCATGGATATGGGATGTTAAATTTGAACAGCTTGCCAATCTTAATATAAATAAGGTAAATGTAGCTGGAATAAGGCTGTATGACATGGCAGTAAGATTAAAGGTAGCTGGACTTTCTGAAGATAAATTTACCTTTTCAAATACCTATGATGAACTTTTGCAGCAAATAAAGACATCGGATGAACAAATGATTTATGTTTTAGCAACCTATACTGCAATGATTGATTTTAGAAAGTTTCTGCAAAGCAAAGGATATATTAAGAAGTTCTGGTAATGCAAATATAAGGAGGGTGTAAGTATGGAGTTAAATATTTGTCATCTATATCCTGATCTGCTGAATGTATATGGGGATTTAGGTAATATATTAATTTTAAAGTATAGAGCTTTAAAGCGGGGTATCCATGTTAACATTTTTAACGTTTCACTTAGAGATCATTTTGAGGGCAGTAAATATGACATAACCTTTTTTGGCGGCGGTCAGGATTATGAGCAGTCTATAGTTTCTGATGATTTAACTGAAACTAAGAAATTTGCTATTACTGAATACATACAAAGTGGAAAAGTATTTCTTGCTATCTGCGGGGGATATCAGCTCCTTGGGAAATATTATACTACACCTGATGGAGAAAAACTTGATGGTTTAGGCATTCTGGATATATACACTACGGGGGGCAATAAGCGTTTTATTGGCAATACAGTAATCTTCAATGAAAAATACAATGAAACTTATGTTGGATTTGAAAATCATTCAGGAAGAACATACATAGGTAACCTGCAGCCTCTTGGCAAAGTGCTGGCTGGTTATGGAAATAATGGTGAAGATGGATATGAGGGCTGCATTTATAAAAATACATATTGCTCATATTTTCATGGATCTTTATTATCCAAAAATCCTGAATTAGCTGACAGACTTATTGGAACTGCTCTAAAAATGAAAAATCCTGATTATGTACTTCCTCCTCTGGATAGCAGCTTAGAAAATAAAGCTAAGGAATTTATTATTAATAGAGAAACTAAAAACTAAAGAACAAAGATTAAAGATTAAAGACTAAATAATGTGGATTTTCTGCCTCAGCAGAAAATCTTTAATTTAAGTTTTGCTGTAAGCAAAACAACAATATTTGTTCTCTGTTCTTTAATCTTTCCTGCTTTAGATTTAGGGCTCTTTTATTCAATAGTGTTGATAAAGTAACAAATTCCCGTTAGGGACAAATCAATTAAAACTGGTTTCAGCATTTCTCATATTTATATATGTATTTTCCATATCCATTGTATTTATACGTCGCTTTTCTGTCCCGTCCGGGAGAATTTCTAATTTGATGTACAATGCAGTTTTGAATAGTTGCTTCTGGAAAAGAAACCTTCAATGTTTTCGGCAATCCATTTACGTTCTTTATTTTAATTGACTGCCTGCCGGCACAGGATTTTTGCAAATCTTTTTTATCATCTAATAAAACTATAATTGAAACCATTTTTAGTTATTAAAACCTATGATTCACTTAATTAATTGAGTTTTTGGTTTTTCTGCAAAGAAAAACTACCTTATTTAATCTTTGTTCTTTAATCTTTAATCTTTAGATAAAGTCCTATTCACATCAACATTATTATTTAAAAGAGCTGTATGTGTTTATAAAGTCATTAGTGCTGCAGCTCCTTTTTAACCTGCCCTGTTTAATACCCCAATCTTTTTCATAATGTTTTCTTCTTTAGGGGTAACATTATCAAATGTTTTAAATTCGTATCCATTGTTCTTAAAAAAATCTATAATGAATGGAAGTGCTTCAACTGTGGTTTTTTTCATGTCGGAATCATGCATAAGCACTACAACAAGTTTACTGTTTTGGGATTGACTTATAATATTTTTTTCTATTGTTTCCTTTGATATTTTAGGCCCTGCGGCATCACCGCTGCTTACATTCCAATCAACATATCTTATATCCTGCTCACAGAGCTTTTTCCTGATTTCATTAAGGTTTTCTCTGGAAGTCACTTCATTGTCTGATCCCCCTGGAAGCCTTATATAATTTACTGGTTCCCTGCCTGTTACAGCTTTAATTGCACTGCTGCATTTATTTAAATCTTCAAAATAGGAATCAACACTTTTATATACTGTTTTGTATTGGTGTGTATAGGTGTGCGGCGCCAGACACATATTACTTTCAGCAAGCATTTTAGTTGTTTTAGGATACTGGGTTATTCTGTTCCCAACTAAAAAGAAAGTGGCCTTCACGCCCTTTGCTTTTAAAATATTTAATATTTCCATTGTGCTGCCAGCACTTGGGCCATCATCAAAAGTCAGAAAAACCTCTTTGATATTAGTTGGATCCTTTATGTATCTGCTCTTTACTTTTCTTCCATACAACTCCAAATCATAAGTTGAATTATTATTTACATTTATGGAAATTTCACAGCATTTAGCCATAACAGTTGTATTACAGAAAAGAATAAAACAAATTACAGTCAAAAAAAGAAAATAAGTGAAAGCTCCTATAGTAGTGTTACATAATTTCGTCATTTTCAGCACCTCTTGACAGAATTCTATGTTTTTCTACTATATAGCTTAACCCTTATTTTCTAAATAATTAGAGTTAATTTTTATGATTTAATCCAGTATTTATAATAAGCTATTTTCCATATCCATTTTCATGATTTTTATGCCAATTCCACGCACTTTGGATAATAGTTTCCAGAGAATCAAATTTAGGATTCCAATTTAATTCCTTCTTTGCCTTTTCTGAGGATGCAATAAGAATTGCTGGATCCCCGGCTCTCCTTTTATCAACTTGTGCTTTAATATTAACTCCGGTTACTTTTCTTGTAACATCAATTACTTCTTTAACTGAGAATCCCTTGCCATTTCCAAGATTATATATTCTGCTTTCGCCGCCATTTTTTAATCTTTGTAATGCTAATAAATGAGCACTTGCAAGATCTGTAACATGAATATAATCTCTTACGCATGTTCCATCTGGAGTATTATAGTCATCACCATATATCATAATTTTTTCTCTCTGTCCAAGAGCTACCTGTAGAATTATTGGGATTAAGTGTGATTCCGGTCTGTGATCTTCTCCTATTTTCCCACTTACATGTGCACCAGCAGCGTTAAAATACCTAAGTGCAGTGTATTTAATACCATAGGCTTTGTCACACCATTTAAGCATTTTTTCTACCATTAATTTTGACTCACCATATGGATTTGTAGGGAATGTTTTATCCTGTTCCAATATTGGAATATTCTCAGGTTCACCGTAAGTTGCTGCAGTTGATGAGAAAACTATATATTTTGTTCCATATTCTTTCATAGCCTTAAGAAGACATAATGTAGAATAAACATTATTTTCAAAATACTTTAGTGGTTCTTCAACACTTTCTCCAACCAGAGAAAACGCAGCAAAGTCAATAACTGAATCAATTTTGTTTTCAGTAAATACTCTGCGTAAAATTTCTTTGTCCCTTAAATCACCTGTATATATTTTCCCTCCAAGCACTGCTTCCTTATGTCCCTTTACAAAGCTGTCAAGAATTATAACATCTTCACCATTTTCTAAAAGCTCAGCCACCATGTGACTCCCTATATACCCTGCGCCTCCGCAAACTAAAATACTCAAAATAATCCCTGCTTTCTTCTTAATAAATTATGGTAATGGCTATTTTCAAAAATTATACAACCTTTTCTATTATAAGTTCATTATTTACCTCATTAACTCCTATAGTTGAGCCGCTGGTTACCTCTCCCGATATTATCATCCTGGCCACTGAAGTTTCCAATGTATTCTCAATGTATCTCTTTAAAGGTCGTGCTCCATACACTGGATCGTATCCTTCTTCTGCCATTAGTTTCTTTGCATTTTCAGTAATTTTTAAATCTATGTTCTTCTCTTTTAATCTATTTTTTATGTCCTCTATAAATATATCAATAATTTTTTCTATTTCATCTGTAGAAAGAGGCTTAAACATAATAATATCATCAAGTCTGTTTAAAAATTCAGGCTTAAATCGTGATTTTAATTCATTCATTACTCTGTCTCTGATATTAGAATCAATGCCGGTAGTGCTTACATTACTTAAAAGATAATTACTTCCAATGTTTGATGTCATAATAATAATTGTGTTTTTAAAATCTATTATTTTACCTTTATTATCTGTAAGTCTTCCATCATCAAGTATCTGCAAAAATATATTAAATACATCATCATTAGCTTTTTCTATTTCGTCAAATAGAACTATGCTATATGGTTTTCTTCTTACAGCTTCAGTAAGCTGACCCCCCTCCTCATATCCTACATATCCTGGAGGTGCTCCAATGAGCCTTGATACAGAATACTTCTCCATATATTCTGACATATCGATCCTTATTATATTATCCTCACTGTCAAATAATGTACTTGCTAAGGTCTTAGCTAATTGTGTTTTACCTACACCAGTTGGCCCAAGGAAAATAAATGAACCTATTGGCCTTTTAGGATCCTTCATTCCTGCCCTTGCTCTTAATACTGCATTTGATACAGCTTTTACTGCCTCATCCTGTCCTATTACCCTTTTAGATAATTCCTCATCCATTCTAAGCAGCTTTTTTCTTTCTCCTTCAACCAGTCTGGAAACTGGTATTCCAGTCCACTTGGAAACTATCTGAGAAATCTCATTTTCAGTAACTTCTTCTTTTAACATGGCATTTTCATTATGTGCTCTCAGCTTTTCTTCCTTTTCCTTAATTTTAGCTTCAAGGTCAGGAATTACTCCATATTTTAATTCAGCAATTTTATTTAAGTCGTATTCCCTTTCGGCCTTTTCCATTTTGCCTCTTGTTTCATCTAACTGCTGCTTTAAATTCCTCACTTCGGTAATCTGAGATTTTTCTTTTTCGTATTTTGCACTCATTTCTTTGTCTTTTTCATTAAGATTGCTTAATTCTTTTTCCAACTCATTTAATCTTTCAATAGATGCAGCATCTTTTTCTTTTGACAAAGCCTTTTTTTCAATTTTCAACTGAAATATTTTTCTCTTTAACGAATCCATTTCAGAAGGCATACTATCTATATCTGATCTTATCATTGCACATGCCTCATCTATTAAATCAATTGCCTTATCTGGAAGATATCTGTTTGTTATATATCTGCTTGAAAGTTTAACTGCAGCAACTATTGATGAGTCATGTATCCTTATTCCATGATAAATTTCGAATTTTTCCTTAAGACCTCTTAAAATTGATATACTATCCTCAATAGTAGGCTCATTAATAATAACAGGCTGAAACCTTCTTTCAAGTGCTTTATCTTTTTCAAAGTACTTCCTGTATTCATCAAATGTGGTAGCTCCTATACAGTGAAGCTCTCCTCTGGCAAGCATTGGCTTTATTATATTACCAACATCCATTGAGCCTTCAGTTTTTCCGGCACCAACTATGGTATGAATTTCATCAATAAATAATATTACTTTTCCTTCACTTTTTTCTACTTCTTTTAATACAGCTTTTAATCTTTCTTCAAATTCACCTCTGAATTTTGCTCCAGCTATAAGTGATCCCATATCAAGAGAGAAAATAATTCTATTTTTTAATCCTTCAGGAACATCTCCCCTGACTATTCTCTCTGCCAAGCCCTCAACTATGGCAGTTTTTCCAACTCCCGGTTCACCAATAAGAACAGGATTATTCTTAGTTCTTCTGGAAAGTATTCTTATAACTCTTCTTATTTCTTCATCTCTTCCTATAACTGGATCCAGTTTATGTTTTTTAGCTTCTTCTACTAAATTTCTTCCATACTTTATTAAAGCTTCATAAGTGCCTTCAGGGTCTTGAGTTTCTACTCTTTGATTTCCTCTTACCTGAGCTAATGCTTCTAAGAAATTATTCCTTTTTATATTGAACCTGTCTAAAATATCATTAACATCACTGCTGTTTACATCCATAATGCCCAGCATTACATGTTCTACGCTGATATAAGAATCTTTGAATTTTTTTGTTTCACTTTCAGCCTTTATAAAAACCTCTTCAAATCGTCTTGTAGCATATACACCACCAGATTCGGCACCCTCACCTGTGACCTTTGGGTACCTTTGAAGAACTTCATTCGTATAATTATTTAACTTGTTTACATCTACACCCATTTTGCTGAATATATTTGGAATCAGTCCATCCTGCTGATTTAAAAGTGAACTAAACAAATGAATTACATCTAACTGCTGGTTATTATTTTTTACTGCTATAACCTGAGCATCGTTAATGGCTTGTTGTACTTTTATGGTTAATTTTTCAATATCCATAATAACCCTCCTTTGTTAACTTTAAATATACTCTTATTATATCCAACTGATTAGTCTGTACAACAGCTGGCAAAATTAATTAACACATTATTAAAAAATACCCTAGGAAGCCCTAAAGTATCTATAAAACAAATAATGCCTAAATAAACTTTTATAATTTTTTTTCAAGTTTTATGGCTAAATTAAAATACTTTAGGGAATCATATGTATCTCCAAGCTTATAATATAAATCTCCAAGCTTTAAATATCTTTTATAAATATCCTGATTGTTTCCAAACTTTCTAAGTGCATCAAAAGATAAATTCATGTACATTTCTGCCATATCATAGCTTTCCTGCTTCTCTAAAATAATTGACTTGAAATAATATGCCCTTTCTACCAGCTTTAAGTTGTCTAATTTAATAGCATAATTCAGAGCATCATCACATACACTTTGAGATAAATCCAATATATTATTTTCAACCAGTTCCCCTATTACCAAAATCATAAATCGCACATATTTTTCTTCGTCATTTCTTGGATAGGTTTGTAAAGCTCTATTTATATACTCCAGTGCTTTTTCAGTTGAACCAACTTTAAACATTACTGCGGCATAATTATAAATTGCCAATGCCTTGTGTGCAGCATCATCCTTATAAAGCTCATAAGACTTAGCCTCATATTCCTCAAATTTGCCTTTATCCATCCTGATTGACAATAAAGCCAGCATGTGATAGGCCTCAGCTTTATGCAGATCAGAGTCCATATAATCACACAAATCAATGAGCCTGACAGATATTTCATAGGCTCTTTCATAATCTTCAAGCATTACATAACATGCTGACTCATTATATGTAGCTTTAGCAAGTATCATATTATTACCGTTTTTTCTTGATGATTTTCTCACATTGTTGTAGTAATTTGCCGCCTGAGCAAATTCTGAAGTAGTAAAAAAATACCTGGCCACATCAATATAATAATCAGTTGCATTTTTTTCTATATCTGACTTCTGCCAATAGTCATAGTATTTTGATGTATTTATCTGAAGTTTTTCTAACTTGCCTGAGTCCAGATAGTAATTGAAAAGCCTGTGCATTACTTCAAAAGCCAGATCAAAATATGAGTATTCCTCTGCATATTTAAGATTGTATTCCAATAAGTTTTCATAATCATGTCTTTTCTTTGAATTCTCAAGTACCTTTAAATTATTGGTAATTTGTTCTTTTACTCCCTCTTTAAGATAATCACTTTTGAGAGAAAGCTTTCCTGAAATTAATTCCAATACCTCATCATCGGGCTTAATTTTATCATTTTCGATACAGCTCATTTTAGAAACTGATATTTTGTTATCACATATATCCTTTAAAGTAAGCCCTTTATAAATTCTTGCCCTTTTAATTTTTTGTCCAGTTGAAAGTATTTCCATAATTACCACCTATCCATATCTCAAGACTCTTTTATAACACCAATCTTCTTAAAGTTTTCAACACCTTCATTTAAATATTCTGCTGCCTCTTTATCTTTACCGCAATCCAGATAGAATTTACCGATTATTATTGAGATTTCTGCAGTTTCCTTTACATAATCCATATTTACAACAAAATTTAATGCCAGTAATAGTGTATTTTCTGCTTCTTTAGTATTGGACTCCAAAAGTTCTACTTTATATTTTAATAAATAATATTGAATTAATGCCTTATCACTTCCATCATCAATAGCTTGTATTATTTCATTTAATGTTAATTTTGCCTTTTCAATATCCTTTAATTTTATAAAGTTTTCACAAATATTTATTAAGGTATTAACTAACTTTTTGTCTTTATTCCTAATTCTTATTTCTTTAGCTTTATTAAGGTGAATAAAAGATTCCTCTAGATTTTCAAATTCATAAAAGAGTTTTCCTAAATTATTTTCAATTTCTGCAATAAGCTGTCCATCTTCAATTTCCTTATATACATCTAATGTTTTTTTAGAATACTTTATGGCATTATTCAAATCTCCCTGCTTGCTGTATTGCTCTGAAAGCAGTAAAAGTGCTTTTGCGTATTCCTTTTTATCATCCAATTGTCTGAATTTTTCCTTTGCAAGAAATGAATAATCCATTGCCTTATCAGAATTTTCAAGTTTAAAATAAGTATAAGCAATATAATAATAAATTTCTCCAAGCAGGAAGTCATTCCCTATGTCATTATCGCTATAAACCTTTTCAGCCTGTTGGAAATAGCTGCATGAGGAATGGTATGCCTTTAGATCCAATGTAATTTTCCCAAGATTAAGAAATGTATTAACTGTTTCTTCATGATAATTGTTCTTTATAAAAATCACATTTGCAGATAAAAAAAACTGTTGAGCTAAAGCTGTTTCTTCCTTTTTCATATAAACAACCCCTCTCAAATAGAGGTTCTTAGCTTTTCTATACTCCAAATTATATTTTTCTGCATAATACAAAGCCTTTTCAATATACTGCTCAGCGTTGTTTAAGGATTCACCTATTATATATGACTCTGCCATATTTTCAAAATAACAGCAGACTTTTTCAGCTTGTGATTCCTCTGATTCCATTAAATATTCTATAGAAGTATTTAATGCTTCAGCTAAGTATTCCAGCAGATCCATACTGGGATTTGATTTTCCTGATTCCACTAAGCTGATCTGTCCTGGTGTTATTCTATCACCTGCTAAATCTTTTAGAGTCATATTTAGTTCTTTTCTCGTTCTTTTTATCTTTTCACCTAAAGATAATATCTCCATAGCTCACTCATCCTTTACTCGCATCATCAGCTAATTTTAATTATATTTAATATTTCGTTCATAATTAAATATATTATAGCATATTTTTATACATAATATGAAAACTTTAAAAAAATAAACCCGGAAAAACTCCAGGTTTACTTGCTTTAATTTATCTCATCCAATCTTTCATGTTACAATATGCATCTCCTGCTGTACTTCTCACAATCCTTGCAGTCCTTTTAAGTTTCTTTTTTGTACCTCTGTCAAGCTGAGGCACCACTAACATACTAGCTGCAAAACCAAGCATTGCTCCGGTTGTCATTCCTCTGAAAAATCTACTTTGCATATTCATTTCCTCCTTAAGCTATGTTTTAATAATAGAATATGCATTTTTATATAAATTAAACATGGTTTATCATAAATAAACAACTTTCGCTATATTTCATCCATTCTACATTTCCTGATATTCTTTTTTGGAATCTTCTTCATTGCTTTTTTTTATACGAAATCCTTTTATAAAATTAACAAGTTTTTCTACATTCTTTACCCCTACAATGGAAGATATATACTTGACTCCTTCTTTAACCGTTAAGATTATATTCTTTTCACCCTGCCAGTTTTCTAAGATTATATTTTCAGGCACCTCATTAATTATTGTATTCAATCCAAAAAAGGCAATAGCTATATCATCTATCTGCCCTATAAATGGTATAAAATCAGGCAGTATATCTATTGGACTTACCAAATAAGCAGTTATTCCGCCAATTAGCAGCTTATTTTTTATTCCAATCCTTTTATCACGGAATAATCTATAAAATAATGCTATTATATCAGGAACAATCATAGCATATTCGGCTAACTTTTCATATTTATCCGGAATCTTCTTTTTCATTTTATGTCTTAGTTTTGAATATTTATCCTTAGTAAAATCTTTTGTTTCTTTTTTATTTTTTTCAAATTTCACTGTATCCTTATTCTTTGCATAAATAACCTGTTCTAATTCTACTTCTATAGCATCCATTTTAATATTTATTTTATCTAATTTAAAATAAACATATGGTATAAGTTTTGAAATAGCTCCCAGATTAACTGCAATATTGTCTTTATCAACCTTTATACCTATATCATAAAAATCCTTCAATGATTTTTTTAGTGCCAGATTTTTTAATGAACTTAACACTCCTATTTTCATTACATTTATATTAAATATTTTAAGATTTACAGTGTTCTCCATTATATTTCCAATACCAATCTGCGCTTTAAATGGAATAGTAATTCCTTTTTTATAGCTTCCATATATAGTGATAAGTTCATTTATTTCAATTTTATCAAATTTTAATCCATCCACAACCACGTATTCCTTTAGTATTCCCAATAAATCCTGGCTGGTTAATATAGCTTTTACGGCAGTTATCTTCATTTTTTTACCCTCCCATTTCCTATGCATATAATGCAAAGCCAAATATTTCAATCTTAATACATTATATACAATAAAGTATACATTAAATTTACAATTCTGCAATGAAATTTTTAGCCATGGTATAAATTACATTAGTAAATTTTATGATTTTCATTAGACTTTGTCTATATTTTATTATAATATCGAAATAGCGTAAAACAGATAATTTGGTTATATATCAGAAAGGGTGATTGCATGAACAAGATAAAGAAAAAGTATATATATGTTCCAATTGTAACTGCCATACTATCATTGCTTATGCTTTTAATATTGAATTTTACTTCTTCAGCACATAAATATAAGTCTTATTCTGACTTTATTAAGGATCTTTCTATTAATAAAGTCAGTACAGTTTATATTACTGCTTCTCCTAAAATTACAGTTAAGTTAAAGGACGGCACCCAATATGAAAGTGATAATCCACGGGCAGACAATTTTAAAGAAGATCTGCTGAAGAAAAATGTACAAGTTCTTGAACAGGGTCCTGCTAATCTTAAAGAGATAGTTCCAATTATCTTTTTAATTACTTCTTTAGCTGCAATTGGCGTTATGGCTTTTAAAAGTTCCAGCATATCATCCAGAAGAATGAATTCTGTTGATGCTATGGATGCAAACGCAATGGAAAATGTAAAATATAATTTCTCAAGTGTAGCAGGCAACGAAGAAGCTAAGGAAAGTGTTAAAGATATTGTAGACTTTCTCAGCAATCCTGAAAAGTACACTTCCTATGGCGCCAGAATGCCTAAGGGAATAATACTTTACGGGGAGCCTGGTACAGGGAAAACCTTACTTGCAAAAGCAGTGGCAGGAGAAGCAGGCGTACCCTTCTATGCTGTGTCAGGTTCTGATTTCGTACAGGTATATGTAGGGGTAGGAGCAAGCCGTATAAGACAGTTATTTAAAAAGGCAAAAAGCCACGGCAAAGCAGTTATCTTTATTGATGAAATCGATGCTATAGGTAAAAAAAGAGATGCATCTCGAACTGGCGGATCTGACGAAAGAGATCAGACTCTTAATGCATTATTAACAGAAATGTCAGGATTTAATGAAAAAGAAGGAATTGTAGTTATTGCTGCAACAAACAGGCTGGATATGCTGGACTCAGCTTTGCTTAGACCAGGCAGATTCGACAGACATATAGAAATTATGCTTCCTGACATAGATGCAAGGGAGAAAATACTATCACTGCATTTAAAAAATAAACCTGTGAGGAATATATGTATAAATGACTGGGCTCATAAAACAGCTTATTTTTCAGGAGCAAAAATTGAAAGTTTCGTAAATGAGGCTGCTATACTTGCATGTAAGGAAAATAGTAAATTCATAGAAGAAAAACATATGGATACAGCATTTTCCATAATACTTGCAGGATATGAAAAGAAGAATAGAAGCTATATAAAAGATTCAGACAGAAATATTACTGCTTTTCATGAGGCAGGACATGCATTGGTATCTATGAAGGTACTTCCCAATGAAAAAGTATCAAAAGTTACCATAATTCCAAGTACAAAAGGCGCAGGAGGCTATACATTAAGTATTCCTGAAAGCAGAATGTATCAGCACAAAGAATATCTAAAAAACAGAATAATGGTATTACTTGGGGGAAGGGCTTCTGAAGAAATTATGTTTGGCAGTGACCATATAACTACTGGTGCTCATAATGATTTGAAGCAAAGTACAAAAATAGCATTAAGTATGGTAGCAGAATATGGTATGGGTGATAGTTTAGGCCTTCTGAATATTAATGAACTTGCAAATTTAAATATAAGTGAAAATAAAATTGTAGAAGAATGCAGAAATTTGGTGGACAAACTTTATGAAGACACCAAGAATATATTATTAGATAATAAGGATAAATTAATAAATATATCAGATAAGTTAGTTGAAAAAGAAACCTTATATTCGGAAGAACTTACAAAAATGGTTTTGTCATAGGACAAAACCATTTTTAAAGAATAAAGATTAAATAAAAAAGAACAAATAATGTTGATTTTCTGCCCTGGCAGAAAATCCTTAATTTAAGTTTTGCCAGGAGGCAAAACAACAATATTTGTTCTCTGTTCTTTAATCTTTGTTATTTGGTAATAAGAGGCTTGCAATAGTTCCTCCAATTAGTCCACCTAAGTGCCCAAAGTTATCCACATTGGGGATAGAAAATCCTATAATAAGGTTGATAACTATTACGGAAAAAATGCTTCTTAAAAATTCTTTACCTATATTTTTTCTCATTTTAATTCCAAATACTAATGCTGCCCCAAGTAATGCAAAGATTGCGCCTGATGCTCCAATGGATACTGATGGAGAAAATAAATAGCTGAATAACGATGCTGTTATTCCTCCTATAAAATATATTAAAGTGAATTTTATTTTACCATACAGTTTTTCTATTAATGGTCCTATAATATATAAGGAATACATATTTAAGGCTAGATGTATAATTCCCCCATGGAGGAACATACTTGTTATAAGTCTGTAATATTCACCATCTTTTATAAGGGAATTTACCTTGGCACCTAAAAATATCAGCACATTAATATCACTGTTGATAATATGTCCAGGACCTGATATGATCACTGTAATCAAATACATAATTACATTAATAATTATAAGAGTTAAAGTAACAGGCGTAACATTTATTTTCTTTGAATTTGAATTTTCTCTGATTTTTAAAATGCATGTAGATAATTCTTTTTCCAGATCTGACAATTCATTGTTGTATTTTAATATAACATTTTGTTTATAATCCAGAAGGACATAATTAATGCTGCCTAAATTATTTGACAAAATATCAGTTAATTCTTCTTTATTCTTTATTTTACTCTGATCTAATAATGCTATGTTTGATAAATTGATATTGCCTTCATAATTTTCTTTATGTCTAAACTGTTGTATAACCCATTGAGCTTCATCATTTATAATTAATTTTGAAGAAAAAACTATTAAATCAGCACATTTACCTTTTTCTTTTACTAAACACCATGAACTTATATTCTTATTTGAAGAACTTAATTCATCTATTTTATATCCATGGTATTGACTCATTAATTCTATAATCCTGTGTATATATTTATCTATTATTATCACTCCTAAAAAAACAATACATTGTGCCTGGCAGAATATCCAATGAAGAACTATGTTTTAAAGAGCATAATGTAATATGTTTTTTGAAAGTCTGTAATTATATTTTATTAAACTAATTTTTCTATTACAATATTTGAGTATTGTAATAAATTAATTTCAAAAATGTTCCTTGGTTTTTTTGTAATGCTGTCATAAATAACCCTTATTATGGGCCTGTCAGAAAATCCTTTGTTCTGTCTTACTACATATCCCTCTTCGCCATTTGAAAGTCTTACACATGCACCAAGGGGATATATAGCAAATGTATTTTTAAAGTTATCTACCACATGTTCATCAAAAATGCTTCCGCTTCCTGCCAATATTAATTCATATGCATCATTAGGACTGAACTTCCTCCTATAGCATCTGTCATTACTTACTGCATCATATACGTCAGACACACATACTATTTTTGCAAATTTTGATATCTGATTTGCAGTAAGTCCAAAAGGATATCCTTTTCCATCTATTCTTTCATGGTGCTGTTCTACTATCTTTATAACCGGGTCAGGGATTCTGTAATTTTTCCTTAATATTTCTGAGCCGTACAAAGTATGCTTTTTTATTTCCATAAATTCATCATCAGTTAATTTACCCTGTTTGCTGATGATTCTGTGAGGTACTTTGGTTTTTCCTACATCGTGGAGTATGGCGCCTATTCCTAAATTTTTTAATTCCTGATCACCGTATCCACTGCTAATGCCTAAAAATGTAGACATAATACAAGTGTCCAGGCTATGTACATATGTATAGTTATCATAGGTTTTTATGTCATACAGACTTTTATTCACATCCCCTACTTCTATAATATACTCTATGAGATCCTCTACATTATCCAATGATTCCTTAACAGCTTTACCATTAAAATCATGTACATTATTTACTATTTTGCTCATGCTTTTCATAGTTTCCTGTTTCAGATGTGTCAATTGTTCATCTTCAACCTCCACGTCATCAAATCTTTCATCTTCAAGATAGATATAGAATACTCCCTGATTCTTCAACCTTCTTATATAGCTGTTTGTTATCTTCACACCTGCTCTTAATAATATCTTCCCATCGTTAGTTAAAATACTTTTACCTAGTATATCGTTTTCTTTAACTCTGTTTATAAACTCCAGCCTCATTACAACACCTCAAAACTTTATGAAAATAATTCTTTTCTCTCATATTCCTATAAATAATATCATATTTAAAAATAAATTAAAATACTATATCAAATTAAGAAAGTTATATGTGGTTTTTCTTTAATACTTTACATCATATGTCAAAATAAGTCAATATGCTGCTAATTGTCCACATATCGACTTATTCTGCAAGTTTATTTTTTAACATATTTTTTATTTTACATCAATTAATTATATGTATTCATCCTTTTTTCCTTTAATATCTTCAAATACCTTTGTCATTGCCTTATCCAATAAACTGCATATGAATTTAAGCTTTTCCTCCATTGCCTCATGATCATCAATATAATCAAATTTTAACTTCCATGTAGGATTATATTCATCATCTATATCTTCAACATTAAATCCATTATCCTTAAAAATATCATATGGGAACAGCTGAAAAATTGCAGAGTATTCCCATTCCTCTACATCCCTTTGTGTATCAAAGATAACATTGACTTTGTCTCCATCATAATAAAGCTTTGTTATGTATTCTGCACCATCAGTAATTTCATAGCTTCCAATTTCCCTTACAAAAATATTAGTATCTTTTTCTCTTTCCATTAAAACCAATGAAGAAAAATCCAAAATTAAACACCATCCTTAAATTTTTATAGATATAATATCTCACACTTTATAATTTTTTACAATAAACAGGCTTATGTAATAATATTATACCCACATAAAGTAATATAATATTATATAAATGTTTTTCAGTAATTTTTTATTAGGAGTTTAAATGAAAAAAATTATTGCCATATTTATAGCATTTGTTTTAGTGGCAGCAATAATAAACACTGGATATACAAGAAGTAAAAGCAAAGAGATAACCTATGCAGCTGAACGCAACCTGACTACCGGCATTTTTAATCCTCATAGGCTGTACTCTGTAAGTAATTTCAATTTAACATTTTCTGATAGCTGTATAGCTGTTATGCAGGTTGAAGGTATTGAAAGGAAAGCTCCTCATGATAAAGTTTATTATGATGTGGTGCTTGAAAAACATTCAAATGGAACCTGGAAAGTAAAAAAGGTTTATCTAATTAAGAAGCTGCCAACCCAAAATAACTTAATAAAACAGCAGTTCTAAAAAAGAACTGCTGCTCTACTTTTTTTCTTCTTCCTTACTGCATTTACTGCATAATCCCTCAATAGTGTTATTAACAAATATATCTTTATCTGCAAAAGTAAATCCTGTTTTATTTCTGATTATTTCTTCCAGCTGCTTCATTGGGCAGTCAATTTCTACTTCTTTATGGCATACCCTGCACTGGATTATATGTTTATGATGGCTGGTTTTAACTTTATAAGTAAACTTTCCATCTCCAAAACTAAATTTATCCACTATTTCTTTCTCTTCTAATAGCTCTAAGGTTCTATATACAGTTGACAAATCTATAAAAACTTCATATTCCCTGCATGATTTATAGATTTGTTCAACACTCAAAGGTTCATCACTTAACATAAGAACATGTAATATAGTAAGTCTTCCCTTAGTTACCTTTATGTGATTTTCCTTTAGTAAACTTTCTATTTCCATTTTTCTCACCTTGATATTTATTTCTAACTTATTATAACACAGTTTTAGAGCTTTTTTATAAATTTTTGTTATTATTCACAATAGTTAAACATGCCAATTTAGCATATAATCTTTAAGTGAGAGAGAAAATATAATTAAAAAAATTAAGCACAACTTCTGCTGATAATTCATATGCTATATAGAAAGTAATAAGCTATGTGAATTAACCAGCCAACTAAATTTTAAGTCCCCTTTTATATATAATACTTACTTTAAGGTCTGGAGCTTATGCCCCAGACCTGCTTTTATAAAAACATCATTTTTAATCCAAAAATAAGCAATATTATTCCGCCAATATAATCCGCATATTTCCCCACTACTGATATCTTTTTTAAATATCTTGCCATGTAGAAACCAATGCATGAAATTACAAAAGTCACTATTCCTATAAAAATGGTATCGTAAAGAATTATTATGTTGCTGCTTATGTTATCTAAAGCTGTAAAGCCAATCACCATGGCATCAATACTTACAGAAATACCAAGTATTAAAGTCATTCCAGGTTTAAGATAGGGGCACTTTCCGTTGTTCTCAAAGCCTTCCTTTATCATTAGGATTCCAACTAATGCAATTAATATTCCACCTATTATCTCTGGCACCGAAACTATGTATCTGTTAAAAAAGAATCCAGCATAAGCTCCTAAAAATGAAAATAAAAATTGAAAAAATCCAAAGGAGCATGCAAAAAGAAGTTTATTTTTAAATTTTATTATATTGTTCAAGCCTATACACAATGCCACCCCAAAAGCATCTAATGAAAGTGCCACTGCTATAAAAAACAGTGAGTAAAAGCTCATGATATTCCTCCATATTTAAATTTACTGCTCAATATATTTGTTAAGTTTATATGTTGTAGAAGCTGGTGTTCCTTTACTTCCGCCAGTGGAATAATAACTATAATAATCTTCAAATACCTTTTTCATAATATTTAATGTATCATTATCCATTTTAGAAAAAGACATACTATCTATATTTTTAAATGAAATACCTTTGGCATAAATTGAGGACTTATTAAAATTAATATTATTGACACGCTGATTTTCATTATTGCTGTTATTTGTAGTAATACTGAATTTACCTGTACAGTATATAATCATGTTATTAAGATTTATATTTCTATCTTTATTTCCTGGATTTACTCTTAATGTACAATCCCCATCAATAAATATTATTTTGTTACTGGATGTATCTGAATTAAAGGCTTCGGCAGCCTTACTGTTAAATTCAGGGTCTGTATTTCCTTTTATAGTGTATATTTTCACTGAATCTGACTGATCCGGTGGTGTTCCGCTCCCCTTAAAATTAATTGGATTTATTGTCTTTGGAGCTATAATTTGTTTTGTTTCCACTTTAGTAATCTGTCTCCCTGAATTGTTATTTACATTTTTAACATTCATTGTAGAACTGCCATTAAAATTATAATTCCCACCGTCGATATTTAGGGTATCAGCCTGAAGATACATACCATTTGTTGAAAAACTATTATTATTATCTTTCTTCTTCTTATTATTATTATTATCATTATTAATAGTAGTATTAAAACTAATTGTCTTATCGGCAATTATTGAAAGCTTATTAAGATTAGTATTATTTGATAAAAAGCTTACATTTTCCCCCAACATAGTAATCTTATCACTAGAGGTAAAGCCTTCATTATCTTTAAAAAACAGGTTGCTTCCCTGAAAATACATTGGCGCAGAACTATTGACACTAGCTGTTCCATTAAATATGTCATCATCTGTTTTTGAATTAGGATCCATATCCCCCACCATAGTTATGCAATTATTACTTATGTCTGCAAAAACAGATTCTGCATCAGTTGAAGGTTTTTCAGGAGTTGTTATTTTATCTAATACAGCTATTATAGTTTTACTCTTTGAATTTCCATTTGCTGTGGAGGTTACTGTGCATTTATCCTTAGCATTGTTATCTTTTGTAATATAATTATAGTTATCTTCAACTGTAACTGAACAATTTATTTTACCATCTGAACTATTAAATGTAAAACCAGTTAAGTCACCGCTGTTTATTCTGCCCATGGCTTTTTCAATACCTGATTCAGCCATAAGTCTGACATTGTCTAAATTATTATATACTGATGTGAGTTTTTTAGTACTTACAGCTACAGGTAAAAGGGATGTAGTTAATACCGTTAGTAACATAACTATACATAAAGTTATAATTAAGGCAACTCCCTTTTTCTTCTTCATATTACATTAACTCCTTTTTCTTAATGATGCTGTTGTAACATAAGTATTGGTTTTATTTTTGTAAGATACTTGTGCTGTAATTTCAAATGATGATTTATTATTTTGAGGCCTTACCACTATGTCGTTTACATTAATTGAAATGCTATTATCTATACTGCTGTTATTATTTACATATGTAAATTTGTGCAGCTCTTTTTTATGTCCATTTTCAACTATGGCATATAAATAACAGCTGGAGTTATCCTGTTCTAAATATATTAATGGTTTAACTAAGTTATTAACCTTTATTATCTTATTGGAGCCGTTAGAATCAAAAATATTAATATTGTTTCCAGATTCAATATTAAAACTTAATGATGCATATGATGCCTTTTTTATATTTTGTGAAATTTCCTCAGTAATTACCTTACCAGAAGTCTCAATTGTATTATCAGTATATTCATTGGTATATATTTTATTATAGGAATTAAAAATAAAATATACAGTTGTAAGAACAATTGATAATATTGCCATAACTGCAATTAACTCAACCAGAGTAAAACCTTTTTTTTTCATTAATCTCACCTGCTAATATACATTTCCCGGGTTATTTCATTTCCATTTGAACCCTTTAAATTCCAGACTATAATCTTCATATAATATGTATTATCTGAAGTACTGTCATCTTCAATTATTAAATAAGCACCATATTTATTTTTGTTAGTATTATGTGCAGTACATTTATTAAACAAATTTTTATCATGATTGTTATTATCATCCTCTGACACAGTTCCAGTAACCTTATCACTGCTGTTAAACCATGCATTAAAATTTGAGTACTTTATGGAAGAATCCATACTTGTAGAAAAATTTAAAAGTTTGTCATCAAAATATAAAAAGCAAGACACAGGGCTGTTGGTGCCTGCCTTAGAATCTAAAGATGATTTACCGCCACCCTTAAAAGTCTCAATTATACTTTCTGCATAATTTTCATTATCCATTTTTAAATTATTGTCCCCATTTAATTTAACTGTTGTTAACATTGCCGAGGAAATAGCAGTTAATGCAATTGCCATTATAGCTATAGCAGCTATTAACTCAACAAGAGTAAATCCCCTTTTTTTCATAAATATCACCCTATATCTAATTAAATAGATTATCCTTGCCTGCGGAAGGATCTTTAAATTCATAAATTTGTTTTGAATTCTCACTATTTATATAATAATATTTTAAGCTTATATCCCCAGTTATGGAATTACTTTTATCAGTACTTTTACTTAATTTCACATCCTGAATTTCTGCAATTCTCTTTCCCTTTTCAACAGCATTTATGAAATTAATTAAAGCTTTATAATCTCCATTTACCTGAAGCTTAACAGGTAATACCATAAGCAAATCCTCATTATTGTTTTTTTTGCTGGCAACTGTATTTTCACCTGCAGTTTTTGAATCTGCCTTTGAATACTGAGTCTCTTTTCCAAATTCAATAGAAATTATGCTTGTATTATTAGAATCAGCAGCTTTTTTTAATTCATATGGAATTTCAGGATTTCTCTCCCCATTAGGCAGTTCCTTTAAAGATTCATTATACTTAAGTTTTATTTTTTCTAATTTAGCTTTATTAATTTTATTTTCTGTTTTAAGCTTATCAATATCAAGCAGTGCAATACTTTTTGCATTTATTGAAGCATTTTTTTCGCTTATTTTTTTCATTATGGGGCTTAAGAAAAAACTTGTATATACATAACCTATTAATAATACTGCTAATATAATCAGCAGAAATTTTTCACGTTTTTCAAGAGAATTCACTTAAATGCCTCCTCCAAAATAAAAAGATTATTAAAATTTAATGTTTATTGTAAACTGAAAATTACCCTGACTGCCATTTAAAGAACTGTCTGTTTTATTAATTAAATTAATTTTAGCATTACTGTACTGCTGGCTCATTTCCAAATTGGCAGCAAAAACATTTATAGAATTAAAATCTGATGCTGTTCCATTAATAGTAATTACCCCTTCAGAATAATTCAGATCTGAAAAATAAATATCCTTTGGAATATACTTTTCTAAATTTTGAATTTTATCTTTAATCAGCGGCTTTTCCTTAATAAGCTTTTGAACTTTATTATTATAGGAAGTATATTGCTGTATTTCATTATCCATTTTTGTTTTTTCATCCACTATATCTTTATTAGATGAAATTTTGGCATTAATTAAACTTTCTTTATTGTCAAGAAATTGTAAATATGCCTTAGGTACTAATATTCCTAATAATAACACAGCTGCACATATGGTAATAATTGAAATTATCTTCAGCTGTTTTGATTTTTTCTGCTTTTTAGCTTTCAATTCATATGGAATCAAATTTAATTCGGCCATAATCTACTCCTTCCTTAACAATAAACCTAATGTGCTTATATAAAATCTATGTTCACAATTTGAAGGAAGCTTTGTTTTAAGCCCTAGATCAGATACAGAATTCACCATATTTACCGGGCAGTTAAAATAATTGCCTGCATATTCACTTAATCCTGGTATATTACTTCCACCGCCTATTAAGTATATTTGGTGTAAACTTCTTTTGGATTTTCCAATAACATAAAATTGGATTACTTTCTCAAAAGATGAAAAAGCATTTTCCAGTAACATCATTATTCTTTTTTCCGTATCAGTTCCTTCTTCATTTCCTGTAAGGCTAAAATTTTCAGTAAAATATTTATATGCCTCATGAGAGTTAATATTTTCCCTTTTCACTATTTCCTTTAAAATGTTGCTTATTCCAAATGGTATTTCTCTTTCAATAAAAAGCTTTCCTTTATCAATAATTGTAAAATTAGAATTTTTATTTCCAATATCAATAATTCCAATACTTTCAATGGATTTATCTGAATTATACACATTTTTAAAAACACGGCATGCACAGTTAGCCGTAATGTCTATAGATTGCAGCTCTAAATTCAGCATATTTGCTATTTTTAAATATTGATTAATCTTCACTTTAGGCACAGCAACCACTAAAAGTTTAAAAATCTTTTTATCAGGTGAGCTTACTCTGTCAATTATCTCGTAATCTATATAGTAATCTTCTCCATCCTTAGGAAGATTTTGAGAAGCATCCCATTGCACAGAGTTCATTACTCCCTTTTCATCCATAATAGGTACTTCTGTATGTCTTATGGAGATATCCTGGCCATGTACAGAAAATGAAATTCCTTTTGCTTTAATATTATTTGTTGATAAATATTCTGAAATGGCAGTTTTAACTGCTTCCGCATTAATAATCTTATCATCCATAACGCTGTTTTCCGGAGTTTTTATTAATCCGCAGTTAGTAACACTTTTTTTATTTCCCACCATGATTTTTATGTATGTTGAACCAATATCTAATGCTATAACATCCTTCAAAAACATATGAACACCTCGCCTGTTAAACGTCTGTAATTATAAAATGCCTAAATACCATGCTATTGCACTATTTCCAATAAAAATAGAAATAGCTGCAGCTATGGATATATATGGGCCAAAGGGTATATAATCCTTTCTGGACTTTTTCTTGGTTATTAAAAGAATAATGCCTATTAATCCGCCTAATGTAAATGAAATAAAAAGCATAAAAATAGTTAACTTCCATCCTAAAAATAAGCCGCACATTCCGCAGATCTCTGCATCTCCCCAGCCCATGCCATGTGTCAGCAGAATAATCAATGCAATTACAGAAAAGCCAATAGCTCCTCCTATTAAAAAATCCAAAACTCCCCCTGAAAAATATATAAAATTAATTATTAATAAAATAATTCCAAAAACAATACCTGAATAAGTAGTTTTGGAATACACATCTGTTGTATCAAAGTCTATAATACCAATTACCAATAAAAAGCATATTAGTATGGCAGATTTAACAAAGTCAATGCTTAAACCAAATTTCATATAAAGTGCTAAAAACATGATGCCAGTTGTCAATTCTATTAATGGATATCTAAAAGAGATCCTTTCTTTGCAATATCTGCATTTTCCTCTTAAAATCAAATAACTAAATACTGGTATCAAATCATACCACTTTATTCTGTTTCCACAATTGGTACAATGTGATGGAGGAAATGATATGGACTCCTCCCTGGGTATTCTATATATGCATACATTTAAAAAGCTTCCTATAATGAGACCAATAATGAAAATGTAAATTTTTATGATAAGCATAAAACCTCCTAATTACAGTTAAGAGTTAAGAGTTAAAAGTTAAAAGTTAAGGATGGTTTTTCTCCCGGTGGGAGAAAAACCTTAATAATTGTATATGTTATTTTTGTTAATTTAAAATACAATTATCACTTTGACTATTTATCTTATTGTGTTACTGTAACTGTATAAATACCACCTTTTTTTGCTACTTTAAAATCTGCTTCAGCTCCACCGGCAATTTTCTCCAGATCTGCTACAGACTTATCTTTTAAATAAGTAGGAACTGCTACTGCGCTTGATAGCTTTGTTATAGATGCATCATCTACTTTAGTAATCTGCTCATCGGTTCCCTTGTCTGCATTGTATGATTGTACTGCGGTTAATACAGTTTTTGCATCTGCCTGAACTTTTGACCTGTCTGCCTTATCTGTGTATCCTGTAACCTTTGGGACAATAATAGCTGCTAAAATGGCTAATATAGCTATAACTGCAATAAGTTCAACCAATGTAAATCCCTTTTTCTTTTTTTTGCTTAAGAGTTGTTTTTTTTCTCTTAAAATTAATTCACTCATTTTCTCTTCCTCCATTAAATTTATAATTATATGTTTACACTGAAGCTTTACCTTCAGTAAATATATACCAACTTAAAACTTCCAACTGCAACTTTAAACTTTTAACTTTGAACTGTTAACTGAAGGAGTTGTACATACTGAATACAGGTAATATTATTGACAAAATTATAAACCCTACTATTACAGATAATAGAATTATAATTGCCGGTTCAATTAAAGAGGTTAATTGGGCTGTAGCTGTTTCAACTTCTGTATCGTAAAATTCTGCAGTCTTTTTAAGTATATTATCAAGACTTCCAGACTCCTCACCAATTTTCATCATCTGAGTGAGCATAATTGGAAATATCTTTCTTGATTCTAATGTTTCGCCTAAGCCTGCTCCCTTTTTTACTTCTTCCTTTAAGGACATCATAATATCATAAACAGTTTTGCTCTCCAATACATCTGCACAAATATCAATGCACTCAATTAATGGAACTCCGCTTCCCATTAAAATACCAAATGTCCTTGCAAATCTTGCAGTAATTATTTTTTTGTATATAGGTCCAAATATAGGTATTTTCATTAAATATTTATCACTTTTAAGTTTATTAGCTTTATTGTTTGAGAGATATTTTAATAATACAGCAGAAAATATAATCAAAGCTAAAACAAAGAGTCCTTTTGTTTTAATGAAATCACTTATTCCCATTACTATCCTTGTAGGCATAGGTACTTGTCCACCTAGACTGGATATCATATTAGTAAAAATGGGGACAACCTTTGTTACCAGCATTGTTACAACAACTATAGCAAATATAGAAATAACCGCAGGGTATGTTAAAGCCTGTTTTATTTTTTGCTGCTGCTTATATTCCTTATCATAATAAGCTGCCATGGTATTCAGTATTTTATCCAGTGTACCGCTGGTTTCACCAACAGTTATCATATTTACCAGCATGCTCGGAATATCCTTATGTTCACCCATGGCTTCTGACAGAGATTTCCCTTTTTGAACATCATCATATATAAAGTTCAGTATTTTTTTCAGTTTAATATTTTCAGTTTGTTCCTTAACAATTTCTAGAGCTTTAACTATGCTGATACCAGCCGAAATTATAACAGCAAACTGTCTGCAGAATATGGATATATCCTTTAAAGTTAACTTCTTATAATCATTGAAATCAATGTTCATGGCATTGCTATAAGGTTTGATTTTTACAGGAAAATAATTTTTTTCTCTAAGGGATGTAGTTAGTGCATTCATGTCAACAGCATCTATTTTCCCTCTAACTGTAATGCCCTGAAGATTCTTAGCTTCATAAACAAAAACAGGCAACTTACCACCTCATTTATTACTCTTTTAAATAAGCTATTTTAATTAATTCTTCTACTGTAGTTTGTCCACTTAAAACAAGTTCCTTACAGGACATTTTCATGGTTTTCATACCATTATTAACACTTAAATCTCTTAATTTATCAGTACTGTAATTTTTTATTATATACTCCCTATGTTCTTTTGTAATTTCCATTATCTCATAGACACCAATTCTTCCAATATATCCTGTATTACCGCAGAAATTACATCCCTGTCCTTTATATAAAGTTAATTTTGTATTTACATTAACATCTAAAACTTCTTTTTCATAATTTGATGCTTCATATTCTTTTTTGCAATATGGACAGATTTTTCTTACCAGTCTCTGTGCAACAATCCCGCTTAAAGATGTGGCTATTAAATAAGGTTCAATGCCCATATCTTCTAATCTTACCACTGCCGAAGCAGAATCATTAGTGTGAATTGTACTTAGAACTACATGGCCTGTTATAGCAGATCTTATTGCAATTTCTGCAGTTTCACTGTCTCTTATTTCACCAATCATTATAATATCAGGGTCCTGTCTTAATATTGATCTAAGTCCTGAAGCAAATGTAAGCCCGGCTTTTTGATTTACATTTACCTGATTAATTCCATCCATAATATATTCCACAGGGTCCTCAATAGTAACAATATTTGTATTATCTTTATTCAAATCATTTAATATGGCATATAATGTTGTAGATTTTCCGCTTCCTGTAGGTCCTGTTATTAATATAATCCCATATGGATTTTTTACGATTCTGTCTAATTTTTCAAGGTCTTCTGCTTTCATTCCCAATTTACTTTTATTGATTAAAAAATTATGCCTGTCCAATACTCTGATTGCTACCTTTTCACCATGAACAGTTGGCAATATTGATACTCTCAGATCAAATTCACTTTTATCCATGGTCATAAGTATTCTGCCATCCTGGGGCAGCCTTTTTTCAGCAATGTTCATATTTGCTAAAATTTTTATTCTGGTTACCAGTGCACCTAATGTTTCTTTGGGAGACTTAAGTACTTCTATTAGCTGCCCGTCAACTCTGTACCTGATTTTTATGTAATCTTCAAAAGGCTCTATATGAATGTCACTTGCCCTGGCTTTAATGGCGTTCTTAACTAAAGAGTCCACCAGTCTTACTGCAGGAGCATTTTTAATATCATCAATATCATTGCTTACATCATTATCTTCATACTGACTGCTTTTAGAATCGCTCTGGTTTTGTTCCTTTATAAGTTCATCTGCTGCTTTTTTAACATATTGAGTTGAATAGTATTTGTCGATTGCCTTTAATATTGAGTGACCAGGAGCTATAAGTGGATACACTTCATATCCTGATGCAATTTTTACATCATCCAATGCAAAAATGTTTAAAGGGTCTGACATTACTACTTCAATTTTATTTTCATGAAAGCCTACTGGAATAAGAATATACTTTTGAGCCAGGCTCTCAGATATAGATTTTACTGCTTCCATGTCTACATTTATGCCTTCTAAATTAACTCTCATTATTCCAAGCTGTACTTCAAGTACATCAATTATGTCATCCTCTGTTAAAACTTCATCCTCAACTAATAATTCGCCAAGTCTTTTACCAGAAATCCTCTGTTTCTTTAATTCGGCTTGAAGCTGTTCTTCTGTAATTTTTTTAGATTCGACTAAAATATCTCCTAATCTTTTCTTGTTATTGGATTTCAACTCATCACCCCTAAGCCAAAGTAAAAAATAAATAAATTTAATACAATAATTATATAATTTTAACTATAAATTTACAATAGAATAACCCATTTAACCAGTTATTATTTAAAACTTAATCTAATTAATTTTTGTATACAAATCTTTTATTTCATTAAATTGACTTAATATGAATTAAAATAATTGTGATATAATAATATTCGTTATCATATTTTATTTTATACGGGAGGATTATGCTTTGAAGGCTAAAAAATATATTGGTATAAGTTTAATCATCATTGGTGTTTCAATAATAACAGCTGCACTTGGTATGAAATATTGGGCTTATAAAAGGCAGCAGGCAATGATAAATGCATTTCAGAAAACCATTCAGCAGGCAGATACCAAAGATAGTTCAAGTGAGGAAAAATCATCAGATAAAAAGCCCCCTGCACTGAATCAGGGTGCCATTGGTATAATGATTATACCTAAAATAAATTTAAATGTGGCCATAGGTGAAGGTGTGGATATGGACACTTTAAAATATGCTGTTGGACATTTTCCTGGTACTGGTCAGCCTGGAAAGCCTGGCAACTTTTGTGTTGCAGGCCACAGAAGCTATACTTATAGTGAATACTTTAATAGATTAAACGAAGTTACAAGCGGAGATGAAATAATAATTAAAACAAAAAAAGGGGAATACAAATATAAAGTATATAATTCATTTGTAGTTGAACCATCCCAGGTTAGTGTGCTGAATCCAACAAAGGATGCCGAATTAACACTGGTAACCTGCACTCCTATAAGAGTTGCCAGCCACAGATTAATAGTAAAAGCCAGATTGGAATAAATAGTTTTTAATGTATACTAATATCATAAATCCTTTAAAAAAGTATATACTATTTAATAAGTATGTTGTATATTATTATTGTATATAATTTTTTATTTGTACATAAAGCTTATATAAGGGAGGAAACTACAATGGCCTTCTATACGGATAAAGATATTGACAAAATTGAGAAGGATTTACGTTACTTAAATCTATTGGCTAAACAATATCCAACTATTTCTGCAGCAGGCACAGAAATAATTAATCTTCAGTCTATTTTAAATCTTCCAAAGGCCACTGAACATTTTATCAGTGATATTCATGGCGAATACGAATCCTTTACACATATGCTGAAAAATGCTTCAGGTGTCATAAAGAGAAAAATCGATGATGTGTTTGGTAACTCCTTAATGGAAAAGGAAAAAACAAGGCTTGCTACATTGATTTATTATCCTGAACAAAAGCTTGAAATAATTAAACAAACAGAAGAAAATTTAGATGACTGGTACAGAATAACCATGTATCAGCTCATTCAGTTATGCAAAAATGTTTCATCAAAGTATACAAGATCTAAAGTTAGAAAAGCACTTCCTAAAGATTTTTCATATATAATAGAGGAACTGCTTCATGAACAGGGAGATAAAATAGATAAACATGATTACTATGAGGAAATAATAAAGACTTTAATTGACATTGATATAGCTGATGAATTCATAATAGCAATTTCAAAGGTTATTCAGAAATTGGTAGTAGACAGACTTCATATTATAGGAGATATATATGACAGAGGACCTGGAGCAGAAATTATTATGGATGCCCTTATGAATCATCATTCAATAGATATTCAATGGGGAAATCATGACATTATATGGATGGCTGCTGCAGCAGGTTCAAAAGCATGTATAGCTAATGTACTGAGGATATCTTTAAGGTATGCCAATTTAAATACTATTGAGGATGGTTATGGTATAAACTTACTTCCGCTGGCTACCTTTGCCATTGATCATTATAGTGATGATCAGTGTAAAAGTTTTAAGCCTAAAACTATTGATAAAACATTGAGTAAAAATGATATTAACCTGATAGCAAAAATGCACAAAGCCATTTCAATTATTCAATTTAAATTAGAAGGACAGATTATAAAATCTCATCCCGAATTTAACATGGATAATAGAATGCTTTTAGATAAAATTGATTATGAAAAGGGTACCATAAATTTATATGGTAAAGTATATACTCTGAATGATAATAAATTTCCAACAGTAAATAAGGAGAATCCATATGAATTAACACCTGAGGAAACAGATTTAGTAGAAAAATTAACTCGTTCTTTTACAAACAGTGACAAGCTTCAAAGGCATATTAAATTTTTATATAGTAAAGGCAGCATGTATTTAGTTTTCAATTCAAATCTGCTTTACCACGGCTGCATTCCATTAAATGAAGATGGAAGCTTTACTAAGGTAAAAATAGGAAATGTATTTTACAGCGGGAAATCTCTTCTTGACCGCCTTGACAGAATTGCAAGAGATTCATACTTTTCAAAAAAAGGTTCTAAAGCTAAAAAATTCGGCATGGATATGATGTGGTACCTATGGTGCGGGCCTGATTCCCCTATGTTCGGTAAAGATAAAATGACAACCTTTGAAAGATACTTCATAAACGATAAAGAAACTCATATAGAGAATAGAAACCCTTATTACAAATATAGGGATGACGTTGATTTAAGCATCAGAATATTAAAAGAATTTTCACTTGATCCAGAAACTTCACATATAATAAATGGACATATACCAGTAAAGACTAAGGAAGGAGAAAGTCCAATCAAAGCTAATGGCAAGCTATTAGTAATAGATGGAGGCTTTTGCAGAGCCTATCAGCCTGAAACAGGTATTGCCGGCTACACTTTAATCTATAATTCCTATGGACTTCTGCTTATTTCACATGAACCATTTGAATCCACAGAAAAGGCTATTGTAGATGAAAAGGATATCCTGTCTTCATCTACAATACTTGAACAGGTAGTTAAAAGAAAAACTGTAGGTGACACTGATATAGGAAAAGATTTAAAAAAGCAGATCTCAGATTTAAAAATGCTGCTCATTGCATATAGGAAAGGTCTCATTAAAGAAAATGTGTAAAAAGAACCCATGTGGTTCTTTCTACACATTTTTATTTTCATCTAAAATTTTATTCAGCTCAGTTTCGATAATATCATGAACAGTTACAGCAAAATTTGACTTTTCCTCTTTTGATAATTTTGTCACGTCAATAGGTTTATGTATAACCATATGAAGTTTATTCCCTGTAACATGGTTTCCAGTTTCAAGTACCTTATATGTACCCTCTATTGTAACCGGCACCACAGGTACACCTGCATTAAAGGCCAGTTTCATGCTTCCTCTTTTAAATTCTCTCATCTTTCCGCCCAGACTTCTGGTGCCTTCCGGGAAAATTATCATGGAATATCCTCTCTTAACATTTTCCACTCCTGCATTTATAGCTTTAACAGATTCTCTTATATTTTCTCTGTCTATAAAAACAGTATGAAGCATTTCTAGCCATCCTGAAATCAGAGGAAGTTTTTTTATTTCTTTCTTTGCAATGAATCCAATAGGCTTATTTATGAATCCAAAAAACAGGAATCCATCAAAAATACCCTGATGATTTGATATAAATACACATGGTCCCTGTGGTATATTTTCAATGCCAGTAATCTTTGTAACAGTTTTAGTTTTTTTCAATATAAAGTTAGACATTTGTACAGTTTTACTGTAAAGATATCTTTCTGCTTCCTCAGCTGACTTTTTCTTCAACATCTTATACTTTATTTTATACACAGTTGTGTATATCATGTAACCTGCAAAATAAGCGTACCATAATTTTTTGTTCATTTTGTGTACCTCCACACATATTATACCTTATTCTATAAAAAACAAAAGCATAAGTTATCTTGCCCATTCAGCTCTTATTTCTTTTAATTCATTTTTTGCATAAAAAATATCCGGCTCTTCATACTCTACATTTGATAATCTTAATATTCTGCCATAGGAATGCTTTATGGATAGTTCCTTCCCTTTCCCGGTTAATACCCAGATTATACGGTAGTTTTTTGGTTTTATCTTAAGCTCTTTTTCACCAAGGCCGTCTGTAAAATATAAAAGTATGCTGCTTCTGTTTCCATGCATATTCATATATTCAATTACAGGTGAAAAAGCTGTTGCACCTCTGGTGTTTACTTTTTTCTTAACCTGCTTTACATTTCTAACCTTATATATTCTTCTTATTTCACTATCACACTCAATTATAGTTATTTCATGATTCTGGTTTTTTATAATTGAAAATACTTCCCTAATGCTCTGATAAAATTCATTATGGCTAATGCTGCCGCTGATATCTATGGCTATGGTTATTTCTGTTACTTTTCTGGATAGAGTTCCACGCAGATCAAGCCTGTCAGGCTGCCTTCTATTCCTTCTGGTAGTGGTTTTTCTGCGGCCTTCAGGCATTGTCCCTGCTATTTTTTTTAAATAATCCTGCCATCTGATCTGAGGCTCTTTCCCTGCATCCTTTATATACTTATCTATCTGCTGAGGAACACTTCCTTTTACAGACTGAAGTGCGGTTTTTTTTGTTAATGCATCAATTTCATCCTCTGTCATATTACTCCATGACTTATCCCAAATATCATGCAATTGTTCATTGATCTGCGGGTTATGATCTGTAATGTTCAAAGCTTCAGTTTTTATTTTTTTACCCTTAAGCAGATTAATTGCCCCATCTATATCATATGCATATTCTTCCATGGTCTTACCAATTTTTAAATCCACATTATAAGCCATTCCAACAGTTTCCAAAGTATTGCTCCAGGGTGGAAGATTTTTTATATATTGATTTATGCTTACATCCATAGCTAAATTTACAGCCAGTTTGCTGTATTTTTTTCTAAGGGCTTTTTCCCTTTTATAGTGCTGGTTTATTATATGATATATCTCATGTTTTATGATTGCATCCATCTGCAGAACAGAACATGAAAGAAAGATCTTTGGATTAAAAAACATTTCAAATCCAGAAATATTGGAAATTGTGCCTGCAGCTGCAGGTAAATCTAATTTTATATGTTTGCTTACATTCATCATAAAGTATGCAAAAAAATTATCCTCTCCGCTGATCATGGACAGAGTACACAGTTCTGTAAGCTTTAAAAACTTTCTTTTAAACTGTTCATTTATCTCTTCCTCTGGTTTCACCCAGGATACTGCTTCACTATATAATTCCCTTCTTAATGCTTCAAAATTAGAGTTTTCCTCCATAAATTCACCTGCTTAAACAATTAGTCTTCAAAATTTTTATACATGTCAAAATAGCCATTAATAAATTCATCCTGATCCAAAAATTCCTTATATAACTTTTCAGGATATTTGTTTTTAATTTCTTTCATTATAGCCATTTTCAAATCATTAGGATAAAGATTAAGTACTTTGCAGAAAATTAAAGTTTCTTTTTTTCTTTCCTGTAATTCATTAATGTAATTCAATGCATTTTTACTCATTAAATATAACCTGGAAGGTGTCTCACTTTGGATTTTATCCCGCAGCTCAGGGGAAATTTCCTCACCTTTTAACAGTTCCTGCGGTTCAATCATAGGGTTATTATAGTTTTTAATAAAATTCATAAAATCCTGTGCAATATTTTGTCCCACATTACCTTTTATTACATTAAACAATATTCTGCCTGGAATATGTTCTTTATCATTTAAATAAACCTCATATGCATTTGAAACCCTTTCCCAGCTTCTTGGTGTAGCCTTTATACTGCTTTCTGCATAGGGCGTATGTAAATATTCCGGGAATGCTGCAATAAACTCCAATACCTGATTATTTATTTTCCTTTCATCCATGCCCCATTGAATCCACGCCTTAACATCAGTGTCCATTTCAACCCATACAAATCTATCTTCCTGGGCAGGATCCATGTCTACCACCTGATAGTCAGTACTGGAAAATCCATCATTATTAGCAGAAGGATTCATTGCAGCTATTACATGTACATTTTCAGGCAGTATATATTCATTTATCTCCCTGTTTAATATAATATTCATTAACTCCTGCTGAACACTATGTTCGCATCTATTCAGCTCATCTATAAAAAGCAGTATTTCCCTTTTAGGGTCCAATTCAATTACATTGTTTATCTCCAAAAATTTGCTGTGAATTGCATAAGTGGTTACCTTCCTTTTAACCCTAGTGTTACCAATTATCATATCGTGTTCTTCCACAGTAGGCAGGCCGCCTATTTCACCTTCTTTAAGCATATTTCCATCAATATTTACATAATAATAATTATTTCTTTTTGCTAATTCTTTAGCCAAAGCTGTTTTGCCAATTCCGCTTTCACCTACTATCATTGGAACTGCTTTACTTTTTAGAACCAGTTCCGCTGTCATTAGTACATCATTAAAATTCATTTATTTTCTCCTTGCCAAATAGATTTCAAAGTAAATCAGCTATTTAAGCTTCTCAAAAAACTGTAGAAACATCAGTATTTCTGCTCGCTTAAATAGCGATTTACTAAATGAAATTATATATTTAATACTCTAAATTACAGTCTACAAAAATTCTTTTGGCCTTTTTGCTTCCATATAATCTAATAAATTTAGTTTTGTTAAATGTGATTGTTTTACTTTCAATATAATCTAATATATACTTTTTATTTATTTTTTCATCTATAAACCTTTTCTTTAATATTCTTTTTATGCCATCTTCACTTATGGAGCCTCCAACATATTTTAATACCTTTATATTTAAATAAATAAAATTTTCAATTTTACTTTGGTTTAGTTCATTAATATAATTAACTGCTTCTTCATTTTTACAAACAGCTAAGTTTTCCACTTCCTCGTCAGCGTTTTCAATATATTTTATTGCATGCCAGTTTTTATTCACTGCTAATAATTGTATATCCTTGTCTGGCTTTTTTATAAACTTAATAGAATCCCAATCCTTTTCTATAGCCATTCTTTGAATTTCCCGTGATGGATCATTAACAAATTGTATAGCCCAGCCCTTTGAATTCACTGCTTTAACTATAACATCATAGGATGGATCTTTAATTACTTTTAAAATGTTCCAGGCTTTTTCTACAGCATAAAGGCACATTTCTTCATCAGGATTTTTTATGTATTCAAAGGACCATACATTGGATTTCAAAGCCTCCATGATTATTTCCTTTGATGGATTTTCTATATATTTTAATAAAGCACCGTTTTTTTTCACAGCTTCCATATCTTCCATAACAATACCTCTCTCCAGGCTAATTTTAGCATAAAGCAAAAAATTTTAAAATGGAAAATCATTATTCATGTATGTAATACTTTTGTAACATAAATTACAGCTGCGTAACCAATTGCAGAAAATTAAAGTATACACTATAATTAGGATAATTAAATACACTTTACAATGGGTCTTTGCCTATGCTTTTGTACCCATTATTAAGGGGGAAGATTATGAATAATGAACAAAATAAAACTATATTGTTAGTTGAAGATGAGAAATCAATTAGAGGATTTATAAAGATAAATTTACAGAGAAATGACTTTTTAGTAATTGAAGCAGCAAGCGGTGAAGAAGCTTTAAGTAAAATGCACACTCAGAAAATAGATTTGGCCATTCTTGATGTTATGCTTCCTGGAATAGATGGTTATCATGTTTGTAAAGAAATAAGGGAAGCCTATCCTTCAGTTGGCATTATAATGCTTACAGCTAAGAGCCAGGATATGGATAAGATTATAGGCCTTGAATTTGGTGCTGATGACTATATGATTAAGCCTTTTAATCCACTGGAGCTTGTGCTTAGAGTAAAAGCACTAATAAGGCGTACAGGTAATACTGCAGATAACAGCAATGAAAATATTTTAATACATGGTCCTTTTAAAATTGAAGTAGATGCTCAAAGAGCATATAAAAATGACATAGAGCTTGATCTCACTCCTAAGGAATATATGCTTTTAAAAATATTTATTGAAAATGCAGGCAAGGCTTTAAAAAGGGATGATTTGCTGGATATGGCATGGGGATATAATTTTATGGGTGATTCAAAGTTAGTTGATGTAAATATAAGAAGATTAAGATCTAAAATTGAAGATGATGCCTCAAACCCAACCTTTATTGAAACTGTATGGGGAACTGGTTACAGATGGCATAAGAATTAACTTTAAGGATGGTTTTATAATGAAAAGCATTAAAACCCGTTTAGTGGGAAACTTTATGTTATTGATAGTTGTAACTATTGCAGTTTTAGAAATACTTTTGCTTAATGCAGTAAAATACTACTATTACAACAACATAGAGGATATCCTTACAAATCAGATTAAAATATCATCAGATTTTTATTCAAGATACTTCAGCAGTTCTACACTGCAGGAAAATTTAATAGACAACGTGGATGTATTTTGGGAACAGACTCCTGCTGAAGTACAGATAGCCGATACTGAAGGAAATGTGTTAATGGATTCCATAGGAGTACTGCCTAAGGAAAAAATTCAGACTGATGATTTTAAAAAAGCTTTAAAGGGTTCAAAGGGCTTGTGGGTGGGCTCTGTAAGCTATGATAAATATAAAGTAATGACAGTTTCTTATCCATTAAAATCCAATGATAAGATTATAGGAGTATTAAGATTTACTTCCAGTTTAAAGGATGTTGAAAAGCTAATAGAAAAAGTTACATTTGTTTTTATTGCTGCTGGTATAATTGTCATAATTCTTGCTGGCTTACTTGGAGTATTTCTTTCAAATACAATAACTGAGCCATTAAAAGAAGTAACTGATTCAGCCCAGAAAATGGCGGGAGGAAACTTTACTGCAAGAGTTCCAAGAAAATATGATGATGAAATTGGTAAGTTATCTGATACTTTAAACTATATGGCAGATGAAGTATTAAAAAGAGAACAGCTGAAAAATGATTTTATATCCTCTGTATCCCATGAGCTTAGGACTCCCCTTACCTCAATTCGGGGCTGGGCTATAACTTTAAAAAGCGGTGATCTGTCAGATAAAGATATGATTTCTGACGGCCTCAATATTATTGATGAAGAGGGTGAAAGGCTTTCCGGTATGGTTGAAGAGCTATTAGATTTTTCAAAGCTCATATCTGGAAAAACCAAATTAAAAATTCAGCAGTGCAATATTATTGACATAATTAATAAAGTACACAAGCAGCTTACTCCAAGAGCAGAAAGAGAGAATATTAATTTTACAGTAAGCTATGACCCTGATCTGCCCTATATAAATATTGATAAGAACAGAATTATTCAGGTATTAATTAATGTATTGGATAATGCCTTCAAATTTGTTGGTGAAGATGCAAAGGTTACACTAACTGCTACTTACGATAACAGCTATATAATTATTGTCATAGAAGATAATGGGTGCGGAATTTCAAAAGAAGAACTGCCAAAAGTAAAAGAAAAATTCTATAAGGGTAAAAGCAGTAAATCACAAAATGGCATAGGTCTATCCATTTGCGATGAAATAATAAGTCAGCATAATGGCATACTGCAGATTGACAGTGAATTAAATGTTGGAACTAAAGTCAGCATTTGCTTACCACTAGAGAATTGAGGTGGACATAAAATGAAAAAGTTTATTTTATTTTGTTTACTTTTTATATTTCCATTAAATTTTATATTAACAGGGTGTACCCCTATAAATTTGTATGAATCCACTGAAAAGATATTGACTCCCGGAAATAATTCCATACCAATAGAAGGTAAATGGAAAATTACCAGATCCATAATACCCGGCAATGTGAATAAATCAAAGCTGGAAGTGGACAAATTAATCGGCAAAACAGCAGAGTTTAGCAGATCAATGGCTGTTGTAGGGGATGAAGTGTGTAAAAATCCAAGATATAAAGTTAAAGTTGTAAATTCCAACAGCTACTTTGTTTACCAGTACAAACTAAGAGCCAGTGATATTGGACTAAAATCAGATAAAGTGCAGATTATATCTGTATTTAATGATAATAATCTTTTTTACAGCTTTGTTAAGGATAAAGATAATCATATTATGCTTTATGTAGATGGAATATTTTATTGTTTAAATAAAATTTCAGATAAAGGTGACTTTGTTCAGGATGATGATGCGGATTCAACTATTAATAACAAGCTTACAAATGATTCTAAAGTATTAAAAACCGGAATTCTGCTTGGCCTGAGATATACAAAGAGTTCAAAATATGATATCCCGGGTGCTAGTGAAAAAGAACAGACAGAAACTGATTATAGAACTTTGTGGATAAGCTCTAATAATAAATCCATTAACGATGTTTATGAAACAAATGATTTATTTGTACCAAGAAAAAATGGCTTTTGGAAAGTAGGAGTTAAAAGAGAGGTTACTAGTCAGTATGTCCAGGATAATTTATTTGCATATCCTGTAGAAACTCAGCCTCTTACAAAGGCTTTGCCCTGGGATGATGGCAATGGATTTTTAGCAAAAACTATATTATTTGTGGGCAATGATTATGTATCCACTGAATGGAATGGCAGCGGCTATATACAGTCCACAGACAAATCCTGGAGAACTGATGCTCTTAAGGTATTGCCTATTGACAATCTAAATGTTACAAATGGTATAAAATTAACTGATTTAATAGGCCCTACAGGAAAAGATGTAATGAAAGAATCCAGTGAAAATATTTATAATTCTCAAAACAATCAGATAAAAAGTACAATAGAAAAAACTGCCAGGGAGGACAGCTTTGCTATGGTAAGGCGTAATGGCCACTGGGTACTGCGTGGAAGACTTAACAGTATAAATGACTCTCCAAACAGTCCATATGTTGACTTTAATATAACTACTTCTCCCACTTCAAAATTTGTTACCTATGATGAACTTCAGGTTCCCTGGAGTGCTGTAAAAAAGGCTATACCAGATGCTGTGGACGCTTATACTTCGCCAAATAAAGATATTGCACTGATAATTGCCAAGGATACACTATACATTTATACCTTAACCAATAATGAACTTTCAAAAGCTCCTGTTAAAAAGTATAAATTAAATCCTGGTGAATCTGTTGTCATGGCTGAATGGGTTTTAGGAAGCTATGTAGGAAAATGGCAGCAGAGTTTTGAAAGAAATGATATAGACAAATTGGATCCAAACTAAAAAACAAACAGGCTGATTTCACTTAACTGGAATAGCCTGTTTATTTTTTATTTATATTTTTAGAATGAATTTATAAAAAAGACTAATAATAATTTTATAATAATTAAGGAGGTAGCCTATGGATTTTGAATTTACAAATAGCTTTTTAAAAAAAATGCCCCCCCAGACTCAAAATGTTCATCCAGGACTGGAGAAACTTATGGACCCACTACCTGTATTTGATGATCCGGGATATATTTCTTCAAATAAATTAAAAGGAAAAGCAGCCTTAATAACTGGAGGTGACAGCGGTATTGGAAGAGCAGTAGCCTGTGCCTATGCCAAGGAAGGTGCAGATATCTCCATTGTTTATTTTAATGAACATGAAGATGCCAATGAAACCAAAAGTATTGTGGAGAGCCTTGGGAGAAAGTGTGTCCTTATTCCTGGAGATATAAGTGACGAGGATTTTTGCAAAGCTGCTGTTCAGCAGACAATAAATAAATTTAAAAAATTAGATATTCTTGTAAACAATGCCGCTGTGCAGTACGTTCAAAACAGTATAGAGGATATAACAGCAGCTCAGCTTGAGAAAACATTCAAAACAAATGTCTTCAGCATGTTTTATTTATGCAAGGCAGCCCTTCCCAGTTTGAAAGCTGGATCTGCAATTATTAATACAGCTTCAATAACAGCATATAAAGGTGAAAAAACTTTAATTGATTATTCTTCTGCAAAAGGCGCCATTGTAACTTTTACAAGATCCCTGGCTTTAAGTTTATGCTCTAAACACATCAGAGTAAATGCAGTAGCCCCTGGCCCAATTTGGACTCCATTGATTCCATCAAGCTGTACTGCTGAGGAAGTATCTCAATTTGGAACAACTTCACCTATTGGAAGGCCTGGGCAGCCGGTAGAGCTTGCGCCTGCATATGTGTACCTGGCTTCTGAAGACTCATCATATGTAAATGGTTCTGTAATACATGTTAATGGGGGAAGCTTTATGAGCAATTAGAAATATATTATAAGGAAGGAGTGATAAATTATATGAGTAAAAATAAAAATATAAAATCTCAGAATCAAAGTAAATCAGATAACTCTGAAAACAGCAGAAATGCTAAAAATGGCTTTATGTTCAGAGGAAATGCAAGCAAAATTGCGGCAGATCAGGGAACCAGAAATAAAAACTAATTAAAATTTCATATGTATTAATTTTAAGGAGGCTATTTAAAAATGGCCTCCTTAATTTTTTTCCCTTCATTCCATAAATTATCTTCAATTTTTTTATTTTCCTTAATTACCTCAAATTTTGCATAGTGTCATGGAAATTACTCTGTTACAATGTTACATATAGCTTAGCGCATAAGTTATAAATGCCGAATCTCAGGTATGAGTACGGAGGAACTACAAACGGGGTGAATCTCCTCACTTATTTCAGGGGGAGTAGGGTACCTTTAACCCAAACCCGTCAACTAACTTCGGAGGCTGATTAAAGGAGGAAAATGCATGTTAAAATTAAACAAATTTAAAACTATTATTGCTGCTGCAGCTTTTACTTTTATGGCTGCAACTTCCGTCAAAGCTGCATCGTATCAGGTTGTTTCTGGTGATTCACTATATTACATCGGCAAGACTTTTAATACTGATGTACAAGCTCTCATGAATAACAATGGACTGTCTGGTTATTCCATTTATCCCGGACAGATATTAAATGTTCCTGGTATTGATTATACTGTTAAATCTGGTGATTCATTATATTTTATTGCTAAAAGATATGGTATATCTGTTAACCTTTTGAAACTGGCAAATAACAAATGGGCAGATATGATTTATACCGGTGAAAAACTGGTTATCCCAGCAGGCGGTAACTGGACAAGTAGTCAGACAGCTGCATCAAAAGGTGTTATCAGCTATACTTCATCAGATGTGGATCTGTTGGCCAGATTAATTACTGCAGAAGCTGGCGGAGAAAGCTATAATGCCATGGTTTCCGTTGGTGCAGTAATTGTGAACAGAGTTAAGAGTTCTGAATTTCCAAATACCATAAGCGGAGTAATTTATGATCAGCCAGGTGGATATTACCAGTTTACTCCTGTTTTAAATGGTATGATTAATAAACCTGCCTCTCAAGCTGCCATAAATGCAGCATACGATGCACTGAAAGGTTCCGACCCAACTAATGGTGCTCTTTACTTCTATGACACTACAGCTACTAACAGCTGGTTAAGATCAAAACCAGTTGCTGCAAGCATTGGTGGTTTAGTATTTGCTTATTAAAATAGGGGCTGTTGCATTAGCAGTTAAAACTGCTGATGCAAGGCTCCTTCTTTAACCAAAGATTAAAGATTAAATAACAAAGAACAAATAAGGATTTGAAAAATCCAAAGCCGGAAGGCTGCCCTTTGAAACCAAAGATTAAAGTCTGTTCTTTAATCTTTCTTGCTTTAGATATATGGCTCTTTTATTCAATAGTGTTGATAAAGTAACAAATTCCCGTTAGGGACAAGTCAATTAAAACTGACTTCAGCATTTCTCATATTTATATATGTATTTTTGGCAGTAATTTTACTTATTTGTTCTATAAATTTATTTATTGCAAATGAGCCATTATTAAAATTGGAACTTTTTAAGAATTTGAATAAGCTCAAATAATTATTTAAATACTTCGTTGCTACACCTCTAAAACGGTACATCCATTCCATGCAATCGCATCTGTATTTTACTGCTTCAGAGCTATTATCAAGATATTCATTAATCTCCCTTATGTTCTTTTTCTTAAAGTACAGAGCAAAAAATTGCTTTGGCCTTGAACATGCCTTTTTATTATTATTGAGTATTTTGCCAATAAAATTATCAATATCATTTGCATACATTCTGCCAGTGCCTACGGCCCTGGAATAAATATTATTATGCAAATCCAGTACTGTAAGTACACAAACCTTTTTATTTGTAATATTTATATGGCTTACACTTTTGTCATGTACTCTTTTTTCATCATGTTCAATGCTTTTCTGTCCCTTCCGGGAAAATTTTAAGAAAAAATTTTCGATTTCAAACTTCCCCTGCATTTTATTTTGTTTAACCATTTTTAGTGCAGATAGCAGCTTGTGCCTCCAGTAAAATAGTGTTACATAAGAAACACCGATTTCCCTAGCTGCCGCAAAACTAAAGATTAAAGATTAAATAACAAAGAACAAATAATGTAGATTTTCTGCTTTGGCAGAAAATCTACTAATTTATAATGGTTATGGGTAATACTAAAAAAGAATTTCTAATTTGATGTACAATGCAGTTTTGAATAGTTGCTTCTGGAAAAGAAACCTTCAATGTTTTAAGCAATCCATTTACGTTCTTTATTTTAATTGGCTGCCTGCCGGCATAGGATTTTTGCAAATCTTTTTTTATCATCTAATAAAACTATAATTGAAACCATTTTTAGTTATTAAAACCT
>ENA-UOOI01000517-UOOI01000517.1-fermentation-metagenome-genome-assembly--contig:-NODE-517-length-48796-cov-10.282288_pt1 | contig 48796 bp, 36 predicted proteins | sample MGYA00245779_ERZ724027 | MGnify/ENA primary metagenome ERZ724027 (study PRJEB28704, sample SAMN03018318) | fermentation metagenome | biome: anthropogenic terrestrial biome; feature: soil; material...
TATATCACCTAACTTTTCATAAGTCAATTATAAATATTGCAGTCATATCAAAAATGATGCAAATATGGTAGTTACTAGTAAGCCAAGTGTAACCGGTATTAGGTTTCTTTTTGCAAGTTCGAAGGGGTTTACTTTACATATGGCTGCAACAGGTATTACAGCCCACGGTATTACAGTTCCACCTCCAATCCATATGCCTGCTATTTGACCTAGAGCTGTGAGGGTAGATACGCCGCCGCCTGCTGCCGCAGAAAATAGTTTTGCGATGGATCCTACTAGTGGTATTCCTGAAAATCCTGATCCGTCTAGACCTGTTATAGCACCTACTATGGTCAAAGTCCCGGATGCGAACAGCGGGCTGGAGGGAGTGATATTTGAAAAAGCTGCCCCAAGGTCATTGACTATACCGTGGGAAAACTGGGGGAGTACTTTGCCGAATATTTCTGTAAAAGCTGAGTCTCCCAAGTAGAAGAAAGCTGCAATTGGTATGACTATACCAAATATTTTGAATCCAAATATAAGGCCGTCTACAATATGGGTCGTAATTTTTTCCAGGCACCTTTTTCGATAAGCTATAATTGAAATCAAGCTCAAAATAAAAATGGCAGTTCCACCTATCAAAGCTGTTGCATCTCCTCCCTGGAGTTTGCATGCAGACATAATTACTATATCCAAAACAAATATAAATATTATGAATATAGTTAGAAATTTTCTGAGTATGCCAGGTATAACTATAGTATCTTTTTCCTTTTTTGTAATTGTTTCTTCCCGTTGAAAGTTCATGTTTATATTCCCATTTTTCATATCTCTCCTGAGCAGATAAAAAGCTGTAATTGTAGTAACTGCACCCATAACTATGGTAAGAGGTATGCTTGCAGATATCACGCTTGAAACTTTTATTCCGGCTGCATCAGCTGTGAGTTTAGGGGCTGCCTGTATTATGAAATCGCTGGATAATGCTATCCCGTGACCAAATAGATTCATAGCTACTGCGGTACCTATTGGCGGGAGACCTACTTTTTTTGCTATGGGTAAAAATAATGCCCCGATGAGGGCTACGGCAGGGGAAGGCCAGAAAAACCAGGACAAGGTCATCATTACTATTCCTATGATCCAATAGCACATCCAGTAGGATTTCATTATCTTTTTAAAGGGAGATACCAGCTCTCTGTTTATTCCCACTACGACGAGAACGTTGCTCATTGCAGTTATTATAGATATTATGAAGATTGTGGGCATAAGCTCCTTGGTTGCATGAACTAAGCTGTTGAAGATTCCTATTATGGATTTAGGTATGGAATTTGTTGCAAATATTCCCAAAGTGAAAATACCAATGATACATATGAGAGATATGTCCCGCTTGAATATCATGGCTATGATTATTATTAAAATAAATATAATATAAATATAATGTAGGTTTATCAATAAAACATTCATATATAACCTCCGTATGAAATAGGTATACTACCAACTTATGCGGAGGAATTTTTTGGGGTGATTATAAATTTTATTTATTATATGGATACTTGACTATGAAATTATATTTGATATGTTTTAATTAGCTGGTGTTTTTAAATTAGAAGGGAGTATACAATTGATGAAAGATTATTTGAGAATTAAAATAATTTCAAAAGATAGAATGGGCATAGTACTGGATATTTTAAAAAAATTTTGTGAATATAATATAAGTATACATTCACTAGAAGTTTTCCCGGAAAAAGTATATATAAAGTTGGAAAATTTGGATGAGGGGAAAATCTCAGAACTTATGTATAATATAATGTCAATGAAGGAAGTGGTTAAGGTCCAAAGAGTTGAGCTTATCCCCTATGAGAGGGATGAAAGGAGGCTTTTAGCCATAATAGATGCCGTTCAGGATGGAATCATAGCTATAAATTATAGAGGTGAGGTAGAACTTTTCAATAAATATTGTGAAAATATATTCAATATAAAAAAAGTAGATGCCCTTGGGAAAAATATTAGGGATTTTCTTGGATTTGATGCTCCTATTATTGATATTTTAAAAACTGGGAAAGGCTATAATAACATAGAACTGAAAGTAAAAAACAAAAAGATAAATATTCATTATATTACTACAGGCCGACCGGTTAAAGATGATAGAGGCGATACAATGGGAGCAGTTGCTTCTATTAAAGATATAAATGAGGTAATAGAGTTGTCCAATGCCATTACTTCAAAGGAGGATAGGGCTTTTAAGGATATTATAGGGAACAGCTCTGTTATGACAGAGGTAGAAAAAGTATGTTCTGCTGTAGCTAAAAGTACATCTACCGTGCTGTTGAGAGGCGAAAGTGGTACTGGAAAGGAGCTCTTTGCAAATGCAATCCACAATTTGAGCCTTAGAGCAGATGAAAATTTTGTGACCTTAAATTGTGCATCCCTGCCGGAAAATCTTATTGAAAGTGAACTCTTTGGATATACTAGAGGGAGCTTTACTGGCGCGAGGGAACAGGGGAAAGAAGGGCTTTTTAAGGCAGCAGATAATGGGACTATATTTTTAGATGAAATAGGTGAACTTTCACTTCCGCTGCAGGCAAAACTTTTAAGAGTACTTCAAGAGGGCACCATACGGAAAATTGGGAGCAATTTAGAGGAAAAAGTGAATGTAAGGGTAATTGCAGCTACCAACAGGGATTTAGAAAGCATGATAGAAAAGGGAACTTTTAGGGAAGATCTATATTATAGGCTCAATGTAATTCCAATATATATACCTCCGCTCAGAGAGAGACTGTCTGACATACCCGCATTGGTGAATTTTTTTATAAATAAATTAAATAAAAAGTTAAATAGGAATATAAAGGGTGTGGGAGTAGAATTCATGAAAAAATTGATGAAATATAAATGGCCAGGAAATGTAAGGGAACTTAGGAATGTTATAGAAAGGGCAATGAATTTATGTTACGGTGATATTCTAAATGAAGATAATTTAATTGTCAACCTTCCCAAATATAATGAATATGCAAGATCTAGGGAAAAAACAAATACTGATATCACTCTTAAAGAAGCTGTGGGAAATGTTGAAAAGGAAGTACTTGCATCTACGTTGAAAAAGTACAGCAGTCTTAGAAAAGCTGCAAAGGTTTTAGGAGTGTCTCATACCACTGTGATGAATAAGATAAAAAAATATAATATAAGATAATTCTCGGATCTAGGTGTGACTTGTCAGAAATGTAAAGAATAGTTTCCTGTTGTAAAATAAAATTGCCATAGTTTAAAATCTTTGGCAACTATTTTTTACAGTTTGACCCAATTATTTTATTTAGGATATGGTATAGTATTTGCTTTAAAAAATAGTTGAGATTTATATTTTAATTGGGGAGGATGAGCTTAATGAGAAATATAACAAAAATGGGTTTTGATACCAAGGCCATACATGGTGGAAATATAAGGGATAGGCAGTTCGGATCTTTGGCAACTCCCATATATCAGACATCAACCTTTGTATTTGACTCGGCAGAGCAGGGTGGAAAACGATTTGCAGGTGAGGAAGGCGGATATGTGTATACCAGACTCGGAAATCCAACCTGCAGTGCGGTGGAGGAAAAATTAGCCCTGCTTGAAGGCGGAGAAGCTGCAGTATCTACTTCTTCGGGTATGGGAGCTATTTCTTCAGCTCTTTGGACTGCATTAAAAGCCGGCGATCATGTGGTTGCATCTGACACTTTATATGGATGTACTTTTTCCCTTTTAAGTCATGGACTTACAAAATTCGGAGTGGATGTGACTTTTGTAGATGCTTCTAACCTGGAGGAAATAAAAAATGCCTTGAAACCAAATACAAGGGTAGTTTACCTTGAAACCCCTGCAAATCCAACTTTAAAAATCAATGACATCAGGAAAATATCTGAGGTTGCCCATAATAATAATAAAGACTGTTTTGTGATTGTCGATAATACATTTTGTACCCCATATCTTCAAAGACCTTTGGAATTGGGTGCCGATGTAGTGGTTCATTCTGCAACAAAATATTTGAATGGCCACGGTGACGTTATAGCCGGTTTTGTCGTTGGAAAGAAAGATTTTATAGATGATGTCAAATTTTCTGGATTGAAAGATATGACAGGTGCTGTACTCAGTCCATTTGATGCATATCTTATAATAAGAGGTTTGAAAACCCTGGGAATAAGAATGGAAAAGCACTGTAAAAATGCCATGGAAGTTGCTAAATTCCTGGAGACACACCCTGCGGTTGGTAAAGTATATTATCCTGGACTTGAAAGTTTTGAATACTATGAACTTACCAGAAAACAGATGAAATATCCGGGTGCCATGATTTCTTTCGAGTTGAAAGGTGGAGTTGAAGAAGGCATAACTGTTATGAACAACGTGAATGTTGCAACCCTGGCAGTGAGTTTGGGAGATGCAGAAACTCTTATAGAACATCCTGCTTCCATGACCCACTCACCTTACACTCCAGAAGAGAGACATGCTGCTGGTATAAGTGATGGACTGGTAAGGTTGTCTGTTGGTCTTGAAAATGTAGAAGATATAATAGCTGATTTGAAACAAGCCCTTGATTTAATAGTAAAATAATTTATAAATATGAAGAGCATACAGCAAAAATCCGGAAGAGAATATATTTTCTTTTCCGGATATATTTTATATATGCTTTTTATAATTGAATTCAAGTAATATTATTTTAATAAAATTGAAAAGATATATATGAAAGAGAGGTGAAATATACATGAAGAAAAAATTTACCAGATCAATAAGCATATTTATCTTTACAGTGTTTTTTACATCATTTGTAAATGCTATTGGAATATCTCAAGTGTACTCCGAAGGGATTCTTGAACCTGTAAATGAATCTGTAAGCGTTGAATCACACCTTAAAATAGATTCCAAGAAAAAGGCAAAGATTCCAAAGAGATTCAGGAAAAGCACGGATAATATAGATAAAAAAGATGTGAATCTGAAAGGGTTATCCATATTAAATGCTTCAGGAAGTGCGCAGTTTACCGGAAATAACATAAAAATTCTGAAAGAACAGATAGGAAATGTACCTACAGCTGTAATTGACTTAAGGCAGGAATCTCACGGATTTATAAACAACCTTGCGGTCAGCTGGGTTGGTGAAGATAATAATAAGGCTAATAAAGGATTGAGCAGGGAAGAAGTATTGAAAGATGAAAGTGAAAAGCTCAAGGACATTGAGCTGAATGAAGAGATTGAAATTGACGGGAAGGAAATAATTCCAGCTGAGGTTCAAAGCGAAAGAGAGCTGGTGGAACAAAATGGTATGAATTATATCAGAATACCTGTTACGGACAATGAGAGACCTTCAGATGAAATGGTGGATTATTTTATAAAAATAGTTAAAAATATGCCCGAAAATACATGGTATCATTTCCACTGCAAGGCTGGTATTGGAAGAACTACTACTTTTATGACAATGTATGATATGATGAAAAATTCCAAGGATGTAAGCCTTGAAGATATAATGGAAAGGCAAGTGCTTCTGGGAGGTAAGAACCTTTTAAAATCCGGCTATAAACCTGGAAGCTTTTCGGGGGAAAGATCTGAATTCATAAAGAAATTTTATAAATATACGAGGGAGAACAGGGATAATTTCAATACAAGCTGGTCTCAATGGTTGAAAAGCAGCAGTGAAAATTAATAAAAAAGATTTGGCATTTTTCCATAATGCCAAATCAAATTTCAAATTTGAGAAATTGGGAGTTGTTTCAAGCATGGGTAGATATATCTGGGCTCCAAGTACAATGACTGTTTTCATTATATTTTATTTAATGCACTGTCAAATTCAGAAATTATACTGTCGATATTCTCAAGTCCGGTGGAAATACGTATTAGTCCCTTTGATATATTTGCTTTTGCGAGCTCATCGTCATTTAATGCCCTGTGAGAAGTTTTTACTGGATAGGATACGGATGTAGCTACTCCTGCTAAACTGGGCACAAACTTTATGCTGTCAAGTGATTTTATGAGTTTACAGGCACTTTCTTCGCCGCCTTCCACGTCTATACTCATCATTCCCCCGAATAGATTATTGGAAAAGTTTTTAATTGCTGTTTTATTGGTAGGCGAGGATTTTAATCCGGGATAGAAAACATTTGTTATCTTGTCGTGGTTTTCCAAGAAATTTGCCAGTTTCATGGCATTATTTGAATGCTGTATCATTCTGATTTCCAATGTTCTAAGACTTCTTATGAGGAGCCAGCCGTCAAAAGGACTCATCATTGGCCCATAAAGTGCAGAAATATTTCTTATGTTTTTAATAAGTTCTTTGTTTGAAACGGCAATCCCACCAGTTATGTCGCTGTGACCGCATAGATATTTTGTAGCACTGTACACGACTATGTCAGCACCCAATCTTAATGGCTGGCATATTATAGGAGTTGCAAAAGTGTTGTCTACAATCAATTTTGCATTATGCAAATGAGTGATTTTAGATATTTTTGGCAGGTCGGCAATTTCCATCAATGGGTTTGATATAGTTTCCACATATACCAATTTCGTGTTTGGTTTAAAATATTTTTCCATATTGTCTTCAACAGCGTTGATAAAAGTGACTTCTATGTTAAATTTACTTAATTCGTTTTTTAAGAATTGATAGGTTCCTCCATATAATACATTGTCTGCTATTATATGATCACCGGATTTTACCAGTGATAAGATTGACATGGTGACGGCAGCCATTCCCGAGGAAAAAACTTGTGAATCTTCTCCTTCATCAATACTGCACATTATTTCTTTTAAGACGTCATGTACAGGGTTTCCATTTCTTGAATATATATATCCTTTAGAGTGACCTTCGTATACACTATCAAGGGTTTCCACGTCATCGAAAGAAAATACTGAAGTCATAAAAATAGGTAAAGTTTTTGGCTTTGAAACAGAATCCGGATTTTGTTCACCCTTATGTATGAGATTTGTCGCAAACTCTTTTTTCATAATAAATTCCTCCAAATATTGCTGATATTAATTTTTAAAATATAAAAAGAGCCAGCTTAACACATGTAAATAAATTACATAACACATAATTAATACTGTGCTAAAGCCAGCCTCTAGTGTCTCTAGTCTGCTAACATATAAATTAGCTGAATTATAGCACACAAATAAAACTTAATCAAGTTCGATGACTTGAACATTTACCTATCTGTGCTTTACATTTTTCTCTATGAGCTCCATGAAAGTATCCGGCGGTGTCACTTTTATTGCGGGATTTTTATTCAGCTGTTCTATAACTTCATATATGTCTTCCATACTTTTACTCCAGGCGTGTACATATACGAAGGTATATGCATCGGATTTGCTTGTGTCCGTGTAGCCTTCTTTTACATATTCGTTTATATTTTTTACCAGATCACTGTTTTCTTCTATTTTGGACCAGAGCAGATCCCTGCAGGATACTATAGGTTTGCCTCTGCTCCAAATTATTCTACCTTTATAGTCATCCTGCCTGCGGTAATCTAAGTAAAATATGCCCCGTATGTTCGAACAGGCAGTGTATTTATCCCAGAGTTTTTTATTGTAAAAAGAACGGTCATCTAAGACAGAAACATATTTTTGATCTGTGTTCTTCATGTAGTTATTTAATCTTTTTAAAAAGGGCTTCAGGGAATCCGCTTTGAATTTACTGGGATACACGTATCCATTTCCTGAAGGGGATACTATGAAATAATCCTTGAAAATGCCTGAAGAAGCATTTTTATAATAGAATTTTAAAACAGTTGGTGCCAATTCATACAGAGATGGACTTATGCTGAACCCCATGTTGAAACTGCCTCTTTTAGGTGAACCGTACCATTTTGAAGATCCGAAATTGCTTCCAAGATTCCACTGCTGGTTGTCTCCATCTGACATGACGAAAGTTACATAATGGGTGTTTTTTGAGGCTGCATTTTCTATGGTATCTGTTTCATTTTTTTGAGTTATGGGAAAAGAAGGGAAAGCACTTAATACTGTCAAATTGTAGGACCAGTCCGCGGGAATCACACTTACTCCATTTTGGGAGGCTGAATTTATATTTTCTTTCTCGTCAGGTCCCCATCCCAAGCATATGGAGTCTTTTTTCATAGATCCGAAAACTTTATTCCTGAGGGAGAAGTTTTCTGGATCATCCTCGTAAAATACCAGAGACTTGCTCATTATGCCATAGTCTCTTAGGGCTGTGTCCCTCTTTGGAGATAGTTCAATTACTGTTGAATGGTTGAGACCCTTGTTCCAAAGATTATTATAGGCCCAGTATTTGTCAGTGCTTCTACAGTCCTGCTGCATTTTTATACCTGCAGCTTTGGCTTTGGATTCTATGGATTTATCTATGGCTATGGAGTTTTTTAAAGCTGCCAGTGAGCAGGCATTGTTTATCGATGGATCTTTTTTGGAAAAATTGTCATAGAGGACGTAGCCTTTTATAAATTTTTCAAATTTATTTAGAAGGTACCAGGGATCATCCACCATAATATAGTTGACACCATAATTTTTTTTAAGATCCTCCAGCCATATTTTATAATCCGGCTGGTTTTTATTTAAGGTATATATCTGGGAGTCGGATTTGTCTGATATTACTCCCTGAAGTGTTGCTATCATGGTATTTTCTGCAGCACTTAAATTATTCTGCTGTATTACATAAAGATATTTTGGAACTTTTGGGTTTTTTATATAGTGACTGCCTGAAAAGGCGTTTGTATTTGTACAAATTAGGCTGCTTAAAAGGATGAAAATAACTGCCGGAATTAAATTTTTTAATTTCATATAGGTTCGCCTCCCAATTCTAGTATGTAATTTTTTGCCGGATTATATTAATGGGGGGAAAGGGAAATTTGGATGGTCTATAGAATACATAATATATAATCATAATTAATGTATAATCATGGAGGTAATAAAATTGAAAGTACTTCTTGCACCAGATTCCTTTAAGGGCAGTCTGCCATCGAGAGGTGTATGTGCCGCACTCAAGAAGGGAATATTTAAAGTATCAGCTGATATAGAGGTAACCGAAGCTCCAATTGCAGATGGAGGTGAAGGAACAGTGGATGCAATTATTACATCTGCCGGAGGGCAAAAGTGTGTTGAATGTGTTGCGGGACCGCTGGGTGATAAGGTGAAAGCATATTATGGAATCCTGAGAAATGGCACGGCAGTTATCGAAATGGCTTCTGCGTCAGGGCTGTACCTTGTTCCCAAAGATAAGCGGAACCCTCTTGTAACTACATCTTTTGGCACTGGCGAGCTTATAGAAAGTGCTCTTGACAGGGGATGCAGAAAATTTATAGTTGGAATTGGAGGCAGTGCTACAAATGACGGTGGAGCAGGAATGCTTCAGGCTCTTGGAGCAAGGTTTTTTGATAGATACGGCAGGGAGATTTCCTGCGGCGGCGGAAATCTTGACAAGCTTGTAAAAATTGATTTGAGTAAAATGGACAAAAGAATTTATGAGAGTCAATTTATTGCAGCTTCAGATGTAAATAACCCTCTGTGCGGCGAAAATGGAGCTTCTGCCGTATATGGGCCTCAAAAAAATGCAACTCCCAGGATGGTTGAAATATTAGACAGGAATTTGCGTCATTATGCCGGTGTTGTAAAGGATATCTTTAACGAAGATCTTTCAGAAACAGCAGGCGCAGGTGCGGCCGGAGGCCTTGGGTTTGCACTTATTGTGTTCTTGAAAGCGAAATTAAAAAACGGGATAGATATTGTAATGGATGTTACTCACATGGAAGATAAAGTTAAAAATAGCGACCTGATAATAACAGGTGAGGGAAATACCGATTTTCAAACCTGTTTTGGCAAAGCACCCTCCGGAATTGCCAAATTAGCCAAGAAATATGATAAACCTGTTATCATATTGTCCGGAGGATTGGGAGAAGGCTATAAGAATCTGTATTCTATGGGGGCAACTTCTCTTTTTAGCATTGAAAATAAGCCCATGAGTTTAAAAAATTCTATGGAAGATACTTCTGACTTAATCGAGGATAGGATGGAGGATATTATGAGAACTATAGCGGCATTTTACCGCTGATTTTCGATTCCGCAGTATAAAAAACTATTGACATTTGATTTTTTATACTCTATTATATAAAATAAGCATGAAAAAATTAGGTAAATATGGAGAACGCAAAGATAAGGATTAGTAGATATACTGTTTTTTTGCAGAGAGGGGAATGAAAGGTGGAAATTTCCCAAAGAGGTGTGTTGAACCTGCCTTGGAGTTCTGTATTTGAAACGATAGTAGGATACAGCGGTGAAATCATCGTTATAGATGCAAGCAGAGTGAATATATTTGAATATGTTAAATAGGGTGGTACCGCCGTATGTGACCTCGGTCCCTTGTGAGGGGATTGGAGGTTTTTTTTGTATTTAAAATTATTATTTAGATTTTGGAGGTAGTTAAGTTGGATAAAAAATTGGTGGAACAGATAACATCTAGAGATGAAGATTTTGCTCAATGGTATACGGATATTGTAAGAAAAGCGGAGCTGGCAGATTATTCTAGTGTAAGAGGATGTATGATAATACGGCCGTATGGCTATGCCATTTGGGAGGGCATTAAAGAATATGTGGATAAAAGACTCAAGGAATCAGGTCATCACAATGTATATATGCCTGTACTTATTCCAGAGCATTTACTTCAGAAAGAAAAGGAACACGTAGAGGGATTTGCGCCGGAAGTAGCCTGGGTAACCGAGGGAGGGAATGAAAAGCTTTCAGAGAAACTATGTGTCAGGCCGACTTCGGAGACACTGTTTTGCGATCATTTTGCTAAAATAATTCATTCCTATAAGGATTTGCCGAAATTGTATAACCAATGGTGTTCTGTAGTGAGATGGGAAAAGACAACTAGGCCGTTTCTGAGAACAGCTGAATTTTTGTGGCAGGAAGGTCATACTATTCATGCCACTAAAGAGGAAGCTGAAAAAGAGACCAGGTATATATTGAATTTATATTCTAAACTGTGTAAAGATGTTTTGGCCATGCCGGTAATTCAAGGTAAAAAAACTGAGAGCGAAAAATTTGCAGGTGCCGTTGACACTTACACTATTGAGAGTCTGATGCACGATGGCAAGGCTCTGCAGGCGGGTACATCCCATTATCTGGGTGAAAATTTTGCCAGGGCATTCGGCATACAATATTCTGACAAGGAAGGTAAGCAAAGGTATGTACATTATACTACCTGGGCTGTGACTACCAGGTTGATCGGTGCTATAATAATGGTACACGGCGATGACGATGGCATGGTTATGCCTCCCAGGATAGCACCAATACAGGTGATTGTAGTACCTATAGCACAGCATAAGGAAGGTGTGCTTAAGAAGGCATATGAATTGAAAGACAGGTTGTCTAAGGTTGTGAGAGTTAGAATTGACGATGATCCTGATAAAACAGCAGGCTGGAAATTCAGTGAATACGAGATGAAAGGTGTTCCAATCCGCCTTGAGGTAGGACCGAGGGATATTGAGAAGAACCAGGTCGTACTGGCAAGAAGGGATACGGGAGAAAAAATAACTGTGCCCATGGACAATTTAGAAAAAAATGTGACTGATCTTTTAGACAAAATTCACAATTCCATGTTTGAAAGGGCAAAATCTTTTAGAGATAATAATACCAGAGATGCCTTGAATATGGATGAATTTAAAGATATACAGGAAAATAAATCTGGCTTTGTCAGGGCAATGTGGTGTGGAGATGCTAAATGTGAAGAAAAGATCAGGGAAATTACAGGAGCGACTTCGAGGTGCATTCCCTTTGACCAGGAACGTATTTCGGGCACCTGTGTATGTTGTGGTAAAAAGGCTAGTAAACTGGTTTATTGGGGAAGAGCATACTAAGCAAGTTTAATATGTCATAATTTATAAAGCATTTATTAAAATTCAGGTGAAGAAGCTTCACCTGAATTTTAATAATATATAATTTTTGGAAACATACATAAATGAATTGAAATATGATTTAAAATGCTGTCAAATTACGTAATATATTGGCTGACAGATTGGCTGGGAATAACTTTAAAAATATTTTGCAAATATTATTTAGGAAAAAGGTTATTTATTGTTATAATATAGGTAGGGTTACAAGCTGAATAAAGTGGAGGCTATAATATGAATAATAAAAAGCTTAATAAAAAATTTAGCCACAATAATAAGTGGAGGTACCTTATTTATTATGCAATATTGGCAGCCATGATTATATTTATAATAAATGAATATATGAATGGATTGAAATCTCAGCATATAAAGTACAGTGATTTTGTGAAGGCCATCAATCAAAATAAAGTTTCTGAAGTACAGATAAGTAAAGACAAATTGATTATAATTCCGAAAGTCAAAAATGATGCAAATAAAGGTAAAGTTCTCTATACGGAAAGAATAGACGATCCTGATTTAGTAAAAAAATTGGATAGTGCTAAAGTCAAATATGGAGGAATACCCCAGGAAAATAGTGCCATAAAAGGATTCTTTGTAAATTGGGTTCTGCCATTTATAATAATTGCATTTTTGCTTCAGTTGTTCCTGGGAAAATTGAATAAGAAGATGGGCAGCGGAGTGATGTCATTTGGTAAAAATACTGCTAAGATATATGCAGAAAGTGAAACTGGTGTAAATTTTAAAGATGTGGCGGGCCAGGAAGAAGCCAAGGAATCTTTGGTGGAAATTGTAGATTTTCTCCATAACTCTCAAAGATATGTTGAAATAGGTGCCAGGCTTCCTAAAGGGGCACTTCTTGTGGGACCTCCGGGGACAGGCAAGACTCTTCTTGCAAAAGCAGTGGCCGGTGAAGCCAAAGTGCCTTTTTTTTCAATATCAGGATCTGCATTTGTGGAAATGTTTGTTGGCATGGGTGCTGCGAGAGTTAGGGATCTGTTTCAGCAGGCCCAGGAAAAAGCTCCCTGTATAGTGTTTATAGATGAAATTGATGCTATTGGAAAAAGCAGGGATGGGAATGTATCGGGAAATGACGAAAGAGAACAGACTTTAAATCAGCTTTTGGCAGAAATGGACGGATTTGACTCATCTAAAGGCGTAGTTATATTGGCAGCTACGAATAGACCTGAAGTTTTGGATAAAGCTCTTTTGAGACCCGGAAGGTTTGACAGGAGAGTTATAGTTGATAGACCTGATTTAAAGGGCAGGGAGGATATTTTAAAAGTGCACATAAGAGGTGTGAAAGTTTCGCCGGATGTGGATTTAAATAGTATAGCGAAGGCTACTCCTGGAGCTGTAGGTGCGGATTTGGCAAATATAATAAATGAAGCTGCACTGAGGGCTGTGAAAAATCATAGGTTCCAGGTGAATCAGGGAGATCTTGAAGAAGCGGTGGAAGTGATAATAGCCGGGAAGGAAAAGAAGGATAGGATACTTTCACCTGAAGAAAAACAACAGGTGGCATTTCATGAAGTCGGGCACGCACTTGTGGCAGCCCTTTTAAAGCATACGGATCCTGTTCATAAGATAACCATAGTTCCGAGGACTATGGGGTCACTTGGGTATACTATGCAGCTTCCCGAGGAGGAGAAGTATTTGAATACGAAAGCTGAGATGCTGGATCAAATATGTGTTATGCTGGGAGGAAGATCTGCAGAAGAAGTTAAATTTAACAGCATATCTACAGGGGCTGCTAATGACATTGAAAGAGCTACTCAAGCTGCCAGAAGAATGGTGACTATCTATGGCATGACAGATAGGTTTGACATGATGGGACTTGAATCCATGCAAAACAGGTATTTGGATGGAAGGCCAGCCCAGAATTGTAGTGCAGAAACGGCTTCTATTATTGATGAAGAAACTTTGAAAATAATAAGGATGTGTCATAAGAAAGCCAGGGCACTTCTTAAAGATAACATAGAGTTGCTTATAATAATATCTAAAAGACTTATAGAGAAAGAAACTTTGATGGGAGACGAATTTATGGGTATTATAAAAGAGTATAAGGAGAAGAAAAAAGAAGAGTCTTCTAAGGGAAATTTGATTTCAGATTAGATATATAAGTTAGCGAAATGGAGATATATATATGTGGAGAGATGATTTGGAAAAAGAGTTAAGTAAGGAAATCCAGTTAAATCTTGAAAAAGAAAAATTAAAAAAAGTATTGGATCAGATAAATACGAAAGTGCTAGATTGTATAGAACTTAGAAAAAAAGTTGTTAAATATATTCTGGATTTAAGAAAAAAAAATCTTGAACAGTATGAAGATGATGAGGATAAAGTTGTTGAATACTTTGATCATGAGATATATACAAAAGAAGAGCAGTTTAGACTGGTCAACAAGAGTATAAGAGAACTTACCATATTGAAAGATTCTCCTTATTTTGGAAAAGTGGTTTTTGAAGATAGATATGGTAGGGGAAAAATATATATAGGAAGATTTGGAATGAGCGATAAGGAGGGATATGAATCTGTTATAGTAGATTGGAGATCACCTGTATGCAGTTTATTTTATTCAGGAAATCTGGGGGAAACCAGCTATAATTCCCCTATGGGGACAATAGAAACGGATATATTGGGTAAAAGGCAATTTATTATAAAAAAGTCTAATCTTGTGGGGATGTTCGATTCAAACAAAGATGTGAAAGATGAAATATTGCAGATGGTATTGAGCAAGAATGCCGGAGAAAAACTTAAAGATATAGTAATGACCATACAGGAAGAGCAGGACAATTTAATAAGACAGCCAAGGGAAGGTGTTGTTGCTGTAAATGGAATGGCTGGCAGTGGTAAAACCACTATAGCTTTACATCGGGTGGCATATCTTTTATACAATTATAGAAAACTGCTCCAGAGGAAAGTGCTTATACTGGGACCCAATAGTATTTTTATAGATTATATTTCCATGGTATTGCCAAGTTTAGGAGAAGAAGAAGTTGCCCAACTTACTTTCAGTCAGTTTGCTAAAAGTATTTTGAATTTGACGGATATTATGGACTTAAAGGATTATATGGAAAATATTCTAAGTGGTGATAAACAATTTATTGAACAGGTGGCTCATAAAAATTCTTTGGAATATATAGGTGATTTGGATAAACTAGCTGACCGTGTGGAGAAAAATTGTTTCAAAGCGAAAGATGTGCTTTTTTATAACAAAGTAATAGTTACCAAGAAAGAAATTCAGGAGATGCTGTACTGCTATTTTAAAAATATGCCTCTGTTTAAAAGAGGTGTAAGATTAAAAAGAGTCATATATTCCAGGATAAAAGATGAGAGAGATATTTTAGTTAGAGCTATACAGAAAAAGTATAAAGATAAAATTAAAAGTATGACGAAAGAGGAACTCAATATCAATGGAATAAATTTGGAATTCAGGGAAAAAAATGAAATAGAAGAGGTTATAAAAGAAGTCATAAGGATAAAAAAATATAAACTTAAATGGTTGGAAAAGCCTGATATAATATCTGTATATAATGATTTTAATGGTAACAGGGAGCTTACTTATGATGATCTGGCTGCTATTTTGTATTTGAGAATAAAGCTGGAAGGCTTGAAGTACAGGGAAAAGATAAAACATATAGTTGTAGATGAAGCTCAGGATTATTCCCCGCTGCAGTTCAAAGTTATAAGGGAACTTACCGATTGCAGCTCTTTCACTATAGTGGGAGATGTTAATCAAAGGATTATACCTTCAGATGAAATTCCTGCTATGATGAGATTAAAAGATATTTTCCCGGATTTAAAGGTGAAAAATTTTTCCCTGAGCAAAAGCTATAGATCTACAAATCAAATAACTGATTATGCCAACCGGTATTTGAAAAAAGGCAGAATTATACCCATGGTTAGAAAAGGAGAAGAAGTTTTAGAAAAGCAGGTACGGACCTTGGAAGAACTTGCAGGCGATGTATTGGAAGATATTGAGCAGCTGAAAAACAAAGGGTATGAAAGTATTGCTGTGATATGTAGAAATTTAAGGGATACAGAGAGGCTGGGGAAGGTACTTAAGAAAAACATGTATATAAAGGTGATAAGCGGGGAAGATATGATTTATTCCAAGGGAGAAGTCATACTTCCAAGTTATCTTGCCAAAGGTCTGGAATTTGATGCTGTTATAATGATCGATAATTCTTACGGACTTAATGAAGAAACTTTAAAATATATAGTAATTACAAGAGCATTACATGAGCTTCATGTATATAAAATTTCCTCTAATACTATGACAATAAAAAATAGTTGAAATTGATAAATGTTTGTGGTAAACTTAGAACAATTTAATAATTGACTACCTAGGGTGGAGGCGCTGTAATTAATAGTATTTATTTTTAGTCGGCGGACATTTGAAAAATAAAGAAAGGAATTACGGCCGAAAAATTAGTTTGGCAGAACTAATTTTGGCTTTGTACAGAATATGTACAAAGCTGTCACTAAAATAGCCTTAACCGATGTATTTCATTGATGAAACTGGGAAAGGCTATTTTAGTGGAGAGCTACAAAGGTACACAACTAAGAGTAAATAAGTACAGTAATAGGTGTGTCCCTCTGCTGTGCTTGTTTTTTAATTTTAGGGAGGAGTATTATGGCAGTTATTGTTCAAAAATATGGAGGAAGTTCTGTTGGAACTCCTGAAAAAATAAAATCTGTAGCTAAGTCGGTAGTAAACAGAGTAAAGAAAGGTAATAAGTTGGTGGTTGTAGTATCAGCAATGGGGGACACTACGGACAATCTCATAGCACTGGCGAAAAAAATTACGGATAATCCGGATAAAAGGGAATTGGATGCACTTTTGTCCACCGGTGAAATGAGATCCTGCGCCCTGCTTGCCATGGCGATTAAGGATTTAGGATACGATGCAGTGAGTTATACAGCTTATCAGATCAGCATAAAAACCAGTGGACAATATGGTAAATCTCTTATAGATGATATAGATGAGGCAAAAATAAAAAAGGCTCTAAACGGCGGGAAAATTGTAATTGCAGCTGGATTTCAGGGAGTGAATACCGAAGGTGATGTCACCACCCTTGGCAGGGGCGGTTCTGACACTACAGCTGTAGCCATAGCGGTAAAATTAAGGGGAACATGTGAAATCTATACTGACGTGGATGGAATATACAGCGTGGATCCAAGAGAATATAAAAATGCTAAAAAACTTAGGGAAATAGATTATGAGGAGATGCTTGAACTTTCGAGTTTGGGTGCTCAAGTTATGCATTCCAGATCTATAGAACTTGCTCAAAAATATAACATACCTGTATATGTGGGATTGAGCAACAGCAATATAAGAGGAACAGTTATTAAGGGGGTAGATGATGTGAATTTGGAAAGTAAGCCTGTAACGGGATTGGCTACCAGTGACGATGATGTGGCGGTGACAGTTAGAGATATTGATTATGATATAAATATTATTGCAAATTTGTTTGAAAAAGTGGCCGACAGGAAAATAAATGTTGATATGATAAGTCAAACAGCACCTATAGGTAACAAGGTGAATGTATCCTTCACTATTCCCAAAGTTGATCTGAAGGAGTGTCTAGATATTTTAAAACCCTATTCTAAAGGCGGGGTACAAATTGATATAGATGAGAATATAACTAAATTTTCCATAGTAGGTATAGGGATGAAGACTACATCGGGAGTGGTTGCCAAGATGTTTAAATTATTTAGGCAGAATAACATATCCGTGAAGATGATAACTACTTCTGAAATAAGAGTTACCTGTGCCATAAATCAAGAAGATAAGATCAAAACAATAAATCTTATAGCTAAAGAATTTAACTTATGATGAGATAATTTGAGAACCTTTAGGAGGAAAATGGCATGAGATTATTTGGAAATATGGAAGTCAAGGACAATAATTTATATGTCGGAGGCATAAATGCAGTGGATCTTGCAGGTAGATTTAAAACTCCGCTTTATATAATAGATGAAGATTTAGTCAGGGAAAGATGTAAAATATATTATAGGACTTTTGAAGGATATGAAAATAATAAGATAACCTATGCGGGGAAGGCATTTTTAACTTTGGCCATGTGCAAAATAATAGATAGTGAGGGTTTATATTTGGACGTGGTATCCGGAGGTGAACTCTATACGGCTTTTAAAAGCGGTTTCCCGATGGAGAAAATTTATTTTCACGGGAATAATAAAACGGCAGAGGAAATTAAAATGGGAATAGATTTTAAAGTAGGCAGATTTGTAGTGGATAACCTCTGCGAAATGGAGGAGGTAAACTCTATAGCCAAAGAAGAGGGCAGAGTGCAGAAAATACTGCTGAGAGTAACTCCCGGCATAGAAGCTCATACACATGAGTATATAAAAACAGGGCAGGTTGACTCTAAATTTGGATTTACCATGTTAAATGGTGAAACCATGGAATTTATAAAAAAGGCCATGAATATGTCCAACCTTGAATTTGTAGGTGTCCACTGCCACATAGGTTCTGAAATATTTGAATTGGAACCTTATGAAGATGAAGTTGAAATCATGATGAATCTGGTAAAAAAAGTGAAGGATGAAACGGGCTATGAAATAGAAGAGCTGGATTTGGGGGGAGGATTCGGAATATACTACAGTGAAGAGGACAGCCCCAGGCCCATAGAAAGTTTTTGCAGTGCCATATTGAAAAAAGCCAAACTGGAATCGGAAAAATTGAATATAAAACTTCCGACATTGGTAATAGAACCCGGCAGATCCATAGTAGGTAATGCCGGAACGACACTTTATACCGTAGGAGCTACAAAAGATATTCCCGGTGTAAGAAAATATGCATTTGTAGATGGCGGCATGACGGACAATATAAGACCTGCTCTTTATAAAGCCCATTATGAATGTGCCGTAGCAAACAGAGTTCACAGTGATTGTGAGGAAACTGTAACTATAGGTGGAAAGTGCTGTGAATCCGGGGATATATTGATAAAAGATGCAAAACTTCCGCCGGTCAGGACGGGGGATATCCTGGCAGTGTTTAGTACAGGGGCCTATTGTTACTCTATGGCAAGTAATTATAATAAAGTGCCTATTCCGGCAGTGGTTTTAGTAAAAAATGGAGAAGCCAGGCTGATTTCCAAAAGGCAGAGTTTTGATGAAATGATAGAAAATGAAATAATGGTTTAGTTTAAATCCATACTTTCTGTAAATTAATATTTTGTGTTTTATTGGAAACAATAAATATTACGTAAATTCTTTTTTTACAGGAAGGATGGATTTTTTTATGCTTTATATTATGGGTACAGCTGCAATCATATTAATTGTGATAATTTATAAATATTCAAATAAATGTGGAAATACAGATGACAGTGCGATGGATAATATCCTTGCCTTCAATATGAGTAAGGAGGAATTGAAAAAATATGCAAAGGAAATGACTGTTATTCCAGCAGTTAATGGAAAGAAAAGCTGTAAAAGAAAACTCATACGCAACTTGGATAAAGAATATAAGAATATTTTGGACGGATGCAGTTTTTTTGAAAGTGAAATCAAAAGCAAAATAGAGGTAGCTTCATGTGCCGAATGGCTTTTGGATAATTTATATCTTATAAAAAAAGAATATAAGGACATAAAAGTCAGTGTATCGGGCAGTTATTATAGAGACCTTCCCGTAATGAAGGAAGGTGTTATGAAAGGATATCCTAGAGTATATTATATTGTCAGGGAAATGTTGTCTCACACTTATGGCATTGTAGATGAAGATACCATAGAAAGTTTTATAAGCTCTTACCAGGAAAATAAAATATTAAAGGATTGTGAACTCTGGGTACTTCCCATAATGGTGAGAATGGCACTGATTCAAAATATCAGCGCTGTGACAGGAAATATGGTTCTCATGCAGAAAGAAAAAGACAGGGCTGAAATTACAGCAGGAAAAATTATAAATTCAGGGAAAAATACAGGAGAAAAAATAAATTTCACATCCCATTTCACGGAAAAATTCATACGGATATTGAGGGATAATCTTATAGAAGATGCAGAGATATATGATTGGATAAATGAAGAACTATCTAAAAAAGACAGCAGTATAGGGAGAATGGTTAGCATTGATCATCAAAAGCAGGGGATATACCAGGTTTTGATGGAGAATTCCATTAAAGGGATAAGGGAGATATGTGCTCTAAATTGGAGGGAAAATTTTGAACGCCTCAGTTATGTGGAACAGGTTTTAAAGACCGATCCTTCAGGAATTTATGATAAAATGGATTTCCGTTCAAAGGATTATTACAGACGTAGAATAGAAAAATTATCCCCAAAAATAGATGTACCGGAATCCTTTATAGCGAAAAAGGCAGTGGAATGTGCCGGGGAGGTTCCTGAAACTTCTGAAAAATATGAAAAACATGTAGGCTATTATTTGATAGATAAAGGTATGGAGCGCTTAAAAGAAAAAATAAAGCCCGGAGGTAAAGAAACTACCCATATTATGACGCCGGAATTTTATATAGGCAGTGTATTGTTTGGAACTATTTTCTTGGATACTTTAATTAGCGGAATAAGTTTTTATTTTGAAGATCTGTATTTTTGGCAGTACATATTGGAAATAGTTATTCTTTTGATACCTACCAGTGAAATATTTATATCGATATTTAACTGGAGCATAAATAAACTTTCAGAACCCAGGTTTATACCAAAAGTAGAATTCAAACAAGGCATACCGGAACAGTTTAGCACTGCAGTTGTTATACCTGCCCTTACAAGTCATAGAACTAGGATAAAAGCTCTCATTGATGACCTGGAGGTATATTATCTGGCAAATAGGGAGGAAAATTTGTATTTTGTACTCCTTGAAGATTTTAAAGATAGTACCAGGAAAAAAGAACCCGAGGATAAGGCTCTGGTGGATACTGCACTGTATGAAATAAAAAAACTCAATGAAAAATACGGAACCGAAGGAAAAGACAAGTTTTATTTTTTGAGCAGATACAGAAAATACAATGAGAGGGAAAATAAGTGGATTGGATGGGAGAGAAAGAGAGGCAAACTTATGGAGTTCAATTCGCTTATAAGGAGGGATAAAAATACAAGTTTTGATATTATAAGCGGTGACATAAGTAATTTATATAAGGTGAAATATGTAATAACTCTGGATGCAGATACTGTTCTTCCCAAGGATACAGCTAAATTGCTTGTGGGTGCCATGGTTCATCCACTGAATGTCCCCTACCTTGATAACAAAAAGGTGGTCAGGGGTCACGGCCTGATGCAGCCTAGAATAAGCGTAGGCGTGGTAAGTGCAAATAAGACCCTTTATTCCAGAATTTTTTCCGGGCAAACTGGTATAGATTTATATACTACAGCTGTTTCGGATGTATATGAAGATATGTTTGATGAAGGTATATTTACTGGAAAGGGAATATATGACGTGGATGTTTTCAACAGCATATTAAGAGGTGAAATACCGGAGAATACAGTATTGAGCCATGATCTGCTTGAGGGATCCTATGTAAGGGCCGCCCTTTTGACTGATGTAGAACTTATTGATGGATACCCTGCCTATTATAATTCAAATTGTAAAAGGCTCCACAGGTGGGCCAGAGGAGATTGGCAGTTAATGCCATGGATCTTCAGGAAAAATTCCCTGAATAAATTGTCCCGGTGGAAGATATTTGATAATTTGAGGAGAAGCACTGTGCAGCCGGGTGTAATGCTTCTTATTATAATAGCACTGACTTTGTTTCAAGCTCCCAATAATTTACTTGCAATAGCTTTGATCTCTCTATTGTGTCCTATATTATTTGACATGTCCGAAACTGTGATGTCTCATACAGGGAAAATAAAACTCCCGAACAATATTATAAGCTTTAAGAATACATTGGAGCAGTTTTTGCTCTTACTGAGTTTTTTACCTCACAAGGTTTGTTTGATGCTGGATGCTATAATAAGGACAATTTACAGGGTATTTATAAGCAGAAAAAATTTACTCCAATGGCAGACGGCTGCAGATGTTGAGGCTGTTTCTTCTAAAACATTTAAAAGTTATTTGAAATCAATGTGGCCATGTGATGCTGCTGGAGCAGTTACAGCCTTTCTGGCTTTTGAAAACAATGTTGATACCCTGCTCTTTATGATGCCCTTTTGTATACTTTGGTTTTTAGCGCCGTGGATAGCATTTAGTGTAAGTAGAGAAGAAAAAAATAACGAGGAAATTGGAATTAAATGTGAAGAAAGGAAACTGCTTGGAGAGATCAGCAGGAGGATTTGGGCTTACTTTGAAGATTTTACACTGCCGGAAAATAACTGGCTTCCACCGGACAATTATCAGGAAAAACCTCATAGAGGGCTGGCCTGCAGGACATCTCCTACCAATATGGCCATGGGGATTGTTTCTAATATAACAGCCTATGATCTGGGATATTTGGGGATAGAAGAAGTTGAATACAGGCTTAAAAATATAGTTTTGAATATGGAATCACTGGAAAGATATAGAGGACATTTTTATAACTGGTATGACATAAAGACCAAGGATCCTCTTGGAGCCAGATATATTTCCACAGTGGACAGCGGAAATCTAGTAGGTTACATATGGGTTACTGTAGAAGCTCTGAAAGAGTATATTAACAGACCTTTTGTAAATGAAAATTTGGTTTCCGGTTTGGGTGATACGTTGGGATTGGCCCAGATGGAAATAGCTGAGAAGTTTAAGGTACATCGGGTATATGAAGATTTTATAGGAAAAAAATGTAAATTTAACATATTCTCTTTAAAATGTTTTTTAAATTCTGTTCTAGAGAGAGCTTCCATGATCGGTGGTGATTTTAGTGAACTTTACTGGAATGAAAAGGTCAAATATATGATTTCTCATTTTCAGAAAGAACTGGATGAATTTTTTCCCTGGGTTGATTTTATAGATAGAAATGAGAGATTTAAAAACATCAGAGGAGAATTGGATAAAATAGCTAACTTCATATCTATTAAAGAGATACCTGATGCAGTTGATAGATTAATTCACATTAAATTTGAGGACTGTTTTAAAAGTGAGACAGAGGATTTGGAGCAGTTGAAATACCTTTTGGGCAATACTAAATTGAAAGTGGAAAATCTTCTTTCTGGGCTGGAGAATTTAGAAGATAAGCTTATAAAAATGAGCAAAGAGCATGATTTCAGTATATTGTATGATAAAAAAAGGAGACTTTTTGCTATTGGATATGATGTGGAAAATAACACGGCAGGCAGCAATTACTATGACCTTCTTGCATCGGAAGCCAGGCAGGCCAGCTTTGTAGCCATAGCTAAAGGTCAGGTTGAAAAATCTCATTGGTTTAATCTTGGAAGAGCTATGACGTATGCCGGAGGGGGAAAAGTTCTGGTATCCTGGTCTGGAACCATGTTTGAATATCTGATGCCATTGATAATTATGAAAAAATTCCCCGGAACTTTACTGGATGAAACCTATAAACATGTAGTTGAAGCACAGAAAAGATATGTTAGCGGTAAAAATATACCCTGGGGTATTTCGGAATCTGCCTATTATGATTTCGATTCGGACTCGGTATATCAGTATAAAGCATTTGGCGTTCCGGAAATTGGCCTGAAAAGGGGTCTTATCGATGAACTGGTTATTGCTCCCTATGCTACTATTATGGCCCTTCAAGTTGATTTTAAGAGTTCCTTTGACAATCTGAAAGCCATTGTTAAATTGAAAGCTAAAGGAAAATATGGTTTTTATGATGCTGTAGATTACACGAGTAAAAGGCTTGAAAAAGGTAGAAAAAATGCACTGGTAAAATGTTTTATGGTGCATCATGAGGGCATGAGCTTTATGTCGCTTGATAATGTCCTCAGGGATAATATACTCCAGGAAAGATTTCATCGGATACCGGAAGTCAGGGCTGTGGAACTTTTACTTCAGGAAAAAAATTCTGGAGATGTAATCTATGATAAAAAGCAGGAAACTGGAGAACCGAGAATAGTTCCTCAAAATGAAAATATAATAGCAAGGAGGTACGGTGATCCAAAGACGGATTTGCCTGAAGTAAATGTGATCTCCAGCGGCAGGTATTCTCTGATGGTCACAAACAGCGGCAGCGGATACAGCAGGATTGGAGATATAATGCTTTATAGGTACCGTGAAGACCTTGTTACGAATGATACCGGGATGTTTTTCTATATAAAAAATATAAATTCCAATGAATACTGGAGTGCCTCCTATGAACCCTGTAAATTTATGCCCGAGGAATACGAGGCTGTGTTTTTACCAGGAAAATCGGAATTCAAAAGAAAGGATGGAAATTTGAGAACCCATACTGAAATCACTGTGTCTCAGGAAGATAATGGAGAGATAAGAAAAATTTCAGTTACCAATATGAGCAATTCAGCAAGGGAAGTTGAGATAACGAGCTACCTGGAAGTAACCCTATCCTCTTATAATGCGGACTTGGTTCATCCTGCATTTGGGAAATTGTTTATACAGACAGAATTTGTTCAAAATCCCATGTGCATTATTGCGTGTAGGAGATCCAGGGATATGGATGAACATAAAAAATGGCTCGTACAGACTACAGCGGTGGATGGGAATCAAATAGGTGCCGTCCAGTATGAAACCAGCAGGGAAAATTTTATAGGGAGGGGAAGAAATCTCACAAATCCAAAAGTAATGGACAATGATATGCAGCTCACAAAATCTGTGGGGGCGGTAATTGATCCTATAATAAGTTTGCGGGTTAGAATGAGAATAGAACCCGGAAGAACCGGTAGGATAGCTTACAGTACTATTGCGGCGGATTCCAGAGAAGATGCAATCAAACTTGCGGATAAGTACAGTGATATGTGCAATGTTAACAGAATGTTTCGACTTTCCTGGACTGAAGCTCAACTTGAGATGAAATACCTTGGCATAACATCAAATCAAATAAACATATACCAGAAAATAGCTTCAAAAGTTTTATTTTTAAATGAATTTTCCCGGGACAAATACAGGTATATAGTCAATATGAGGAAAGGACAATCAGCTTTATGGCCCTATGGAATTTCGGGGGATCTACCTATAGCCCTTCTTATCATAAGGGATGAAAGTGATATGGATCTTGCAAGACAATTTTTACGTGCCCAGGAATATTGGATTTTAAAAAATCTGTCGGTGGATTTGGTTTTGTTAAATTTTGAGGGCAGCTCTTATATGCAGCCTTTGCAGGCAAAATTAAGGGATATTGTAAACGTCAGTGTATCTAGGGTCAGAAGGGGCAGCGGTGGAAATATATTTATCTTAAATAGAAACAACTTGGGGGAAGAAGATGTTGATTTTTTGAAAGCCGTATCCAGGATTATAATAGACAGGCAAGAGGGGAAATCGCTTAAACAACTTGTAGACAACAGTATTTCTCCGGAAAAACTGAACAATGATAAAAATTACAGCTTTGATAAAAACGGGGAAGCAGTTTCCTGTTATAATTTTAAAATACCTCCTCTGTTGTACTTTAATGATATAGGCGGATTTTCTGAAAATGGGAAATCATATGTAATTGTCCTTAAAAACTATAGCAATACTCCGGCGCCGTGGATAAACGTCATTTCCAATAAAAAGTTCGGATTTCATATTTCCGAAAGTGGAATATCCTATACGTGGAATAAGAACAGCAGGGAAAACAAACTTACTGCTTGGTCAAATGATCCTGTAATAGACGGTGAGGCTGAAGATATATATGTAAGAGATGAAGAAACAGGCCATGTATGGAGTATATCTCCGGGACCCGTAAGGGATTCAGGACAATATGTGATAGAACATGGCTTTGGATATTCTGTTTTTAAACACGAGGCTGACGGAATAACAGGAAAAATGACTGTATTTGCAGATATAGAGGACAGCGTGAAGGTGTGCAGGATAAGATTGCATAATATAAGCAGCCGAAATAGGATAATTTCTGTAAGTTATTATGTCAAGCTGGTTTTAGGGGTATGCCATGAACAGACGGCACAGTATATATATACCAGGTTCAATGAAGAAGGCAAGTACATATATGCTAGGAATCCCTACAGCCAAAATTTCAAGGGTATATGCTATTTGAAATTGTTTGGCGGCAGCTGCCTGTCATATACGGGAGTCAGGTCAGAGTTTATAGGCAGGCAGGGAGATGTGTGCAAACCCTGTGGACTCCATTTTAAGAGATTTTCCAATACAGTTGGAGCTGGATTTGATCCATGTCTGGTTGAAAATGTGAAAGTGGAATTGAATTCTGATTCAGAGGAAGAGATTATTGTCCTTTTTGGGCAGGAAGATACTTTTGAAGAAATAGCCAGGGTTATGAAAAAATATGACCATCCTGAAAAGACTGGGCAGGAGTTGAAAAAAGCTCAAAATTACTGGGAAGATATTCTTGAAACCATACAGGTTGATACTCCTGACGATTCAATGAATATAATGTTAAATGGATGGCTCATGTATCAGGTAATATCCTGCAGGTACTGGTCGAGAACTGCATTTTATCAGTCCGGCGGGGCCTATGGTTTCAGAGATCAGCTTCAGGACGTCAGTGCCATATCCTATATATGTCCTGATATGACCAGAGAACATATAATTTACAGTGCTTCCAGGCAGTACCTTGAAGGAGATGTTCAACACTGGTGGCATCCTTATGTAAATAGTGGAATCAGGACCAGATTTTCTGATGATCTGCTTTGGATGCCATATGTGGTGGAGGATTATATAAAAAATACCGGGGATTTTGGCATACTGACTGAAGAAGTATGTTACCTAAAAGACAGTGAACTAAAAGAAGGGGAAAATGAAAGGTATGGTATATCTCCCGTATCTGCTGAAAAAGGCACTATCTATGAACACTGTGTAAAGGCTATTGAAAGATCTTCCAAATTCGGGCCGCATAATCTTCCGCTTATGGGTTCGGGGGATTGGAATGACGGTATGAATACTGTAGGAAATAAGGGAAAGGGAGAAAGTGTATGGCTCGGGTGGTTTTTATACGATATATTGGATAAATTTATACCGTTATGTAAATTTATGAATGATGATGAGAAAATGCTAAAATATTCGAGATTGAAAGATTTTGTAAAGGAGAATATAGACAAAAATGCTTGGGACGGAAGTTGGTATAGAAGGGCATATTTTGATGATGGTACTCCACTTGGATCCGTAAAGGATGAAGAATGTCAAATTGACTCAATTTCACAGTCATGGGCTGTTATATCGGGAGCTGCGAAAGAATCAAGGGCAAGAGAGGCAGTTTATGCCCTGGATAGAAATCTCATCAGGGAAGATAAGGGCATTGTACTCCTTCTTACTCCAGCTTTTGACAAATCATCCCTGGAACCGGGATATATCAAGGGGTATATTCCTGGTGTGAGAGAAAATGGCGGGCAATACACTCATGCCGCCATATGGTCTATTATGGCTTTTGCCAAAATGGGAGACAGTGAAAGGGCCTATAAAGTTTTTTCCATGTTAAATCCTATAAATCATACCAACAATTATCTGAACTGTCATGTTTATAAAGTGGAGCCCTATGTGATGTCGGCGGATATATATGCAGTGGAGCCCCATGTTGGCAGAGGAGGATGGAGCTGGTATACAGGTGCAGCAGGATGGTTTTATAGGGCAGGTATGGAAACTATACTCGGGATGACATTTAAAGGAGGCAGCGGTTTTGCTATAACACCTTCTATTCCGGAGGATTGGAGAAATTACAGTATACGGTATAAAAGAGAAAATTGTGTCTACAACATACAGGTTGTAAGGAAGAAAGAGAAGGGAATATGGGTTGATGGGAATAAAATTGAAGGTGGGATAATACCATTTTTCAAGTATGGCCAACATGATATTAAAATAAATATATAAAATTTTAGATTTTTAGAAGGATTTTATAAACTTATAGAGAACTTATATTATATAATAAATAATATATTAATAGGGGGAATTGATCATGATAGAAGTCAAACAAGTCTATAAGTGCGAAGTATGCGGCAATATAGTAGAGGTTCTCAATAAAGGCGGCGGAACTTTAGTCTGTTGTGGCAAACCCATGAAATTGTTGGAAGAAAACAGTGTGGATGCTGCCCTTGAAAAGCATGTACCTGTAATTGAAAAAATAGATGGCGGAGTAAAAGTTAAAGTTGGTTCAGTTGAGCATCCAATGACACCGGAACATTATATTCAGTGGATTGAAGTTCATACTGAAAATAAGATCTATAGAAAGTACTTGAAACCGGGCGAAAAACCAGAAGCTACATTTAAATTAGATGAAAAAGTTGTAATGGCAAGAGAATATTGTAATTTGCACGGACTCTGGAAAAAATAATATTTTATTAAACCCTCCCTATCAGTTTTAGGGAGGATTTCTATAATAGAATCAAATTATTGTGGAAATTTTAGAATATTTGTAGTAGAATAGAGAATAATATATGAATATATAAATCCCTTGAAGGAAAGCAAGTAAATTTGAAAACAGATTTTAAGAGAGTTGTACATGTGGTGTAAGTACGATGATTATGTTCAGATTGAATGGGTTCCGGAGGAGTGAAATGAATTGATCTTTAGTAGTTTTAACCGCAGTTCTTGCGTTATGAGATAGGATATGCAATCCATTTTGAGAGGAAGATCGGAAAAATTTTTCGAACTTCTTGAATTTAGGTGGTACAGCGTTGAAGCGCCCTATGATTTTAATCACAGGGTGTTTTTTTATAAAATATGATAGTGAGGAAGGTAATAAATATGGAAGACAAGAAAAAAGTAGTATTTAGTGGAATTCAGCCTTCGGGGAATTTGACTATAGGGAATTATTTTGGGGCTTTAAAGAGCTGGGTAAAGCTCCAGTATAAATATGATTGCTATTTTTGTGTAGTGGATTTACATGCTATAACCGTAAGGCAGGAACCGAGGAACCTGAGAAGAAGAACTCTTGAGGTATTGGCTATATATCTGGCGGCAGGTATAGATCCGGAGAAAAATACTATATTCATTCAATCTCATGTTCCAACCCATAGTGAAGCGGCATGGCTTTTAAATTGTTTTACCTATGTGGGGGAACTTGAGAGAATGACCCAGTATAAAAGTAAGGCTAAAAAATACGGTAGTACGGCGGAGGGTGTAAGCGCAGGGCTCCTCAATTATCCTGTTCTTATGGCCGCGGATATATTGCTTTACAATGCTGATCTTGTTCCTGTGGGAAAGGATCAGACGCAGCACATTGAAATTGCAAGGGATATAGCTGAAAGATTTAACAATGCCTATAGCCCAACATTTACACTCCCCAAGGGGTATATACCGGAAGGTGGGGCAAAGATAATGGATCTCCAGGAACCTAGCAAAAAGATGTCCAAATCATCTACTAATCCGAACAGTTATGTACTTATCATGGATCCTCCTGAAGTAATAAAGAGAAAGATAAATAGATGTGTTACTGACAGTGTGGGTATAGTAAAATATACAGATGATCAACCTGGAGTAAAAAATCTTATAAATATACTTGCTGCAATTACAGGAATGAGTTATGGTGAAATAGAGACCAAATATGACGGCAAAGGATATGCTGAATTTAAAAATGATGTAGCAGATGCTTTGATAAAGGAACTTTCTCCGATACAGGACAGGGTAAATCAATTCCTCAATGACAAAAAATATCTGGAAAGTATATATAAGAGAGGTGCGGAAAAAGCGTGCTACGTATCCGGCAAAACTTTGAGAAAAATGCAGAAAAAGATGGGATTTATACCTGCGGCAAAATGAAGATTTGGATATAAATAAGGGATAAGTATAAATTTGTGTTTTACATTAATTTATACTTATCCTCTTTTATTCTGATTTTCCTATATCCGATAATTCAAGACCCTCATTGTGTTTCAAGGCCCAGTTGATATTCCATTCGCTTTCAAATATCAGTATGTTTCTTCCATTTAGATCTTTAACTTTTTTTGTATCACTTGTTAAAACCAGATCTTCTAAGGAAACTTTGGAATGTTCTATCCATCGTATAGCCCTATAGGGAAGAACTTCTATTTTTATATCCACATTATATTCATTTTTCATCCTGTATTGCAGTACTTCAAATTGAAGTAAGCCGACTACACCTATGATGATTTCCTCAATTCCTATATTCAATTCTTTAAATACCTGAATTGCACCTTCTTCGGAAATCTCTGTTATTCCCTTTATGAATTGTTTTCTCTTCATTGTGTCTATGGTTCTAACTCTGGCGAAATGTTCAGGTGCGAAAACAGGAATATTTTCAAATTTGAATTTCTTATCGGTGGAGCAGAGAGTATCCCCTATTCTGTAAATGCCCGGATCGAACACACCTATTATATCCCCGGCATAAGCTTCGTCTACTATTTCTCTGTTCTGAGCTAAAAATTGTTGGGGCTGTGAGAGCTTAACTTTGCTTTTTCCCTGCATATGGTATACTTCCATACCCTTTTTGAATTTTCCTGAACATATTCTCATAAATGCAATTCTATCTCTGTGGGATGGATTCATATTTGCCTGTATTTTAAATACAAAAGCCGAAAATTTGGGCTCAAAAGCATCTATTTCACCAATGTCAGATTTTCTGGGCAGCGGTGGTGTAGTCAAATTTAAAAATTCTTTTAAGAAAGGCTCTACTCCGAAATTTGTAAGGGCACTTCCAAAGAATACAGGAGTAAGCAGTCCCTTTCTAACTTCCTCCATATTGAATTTATCTCCTGCTATATCTAAAAGTTCTATGTCCTCCTGCAGCTTTTTGTGAAGGGATTCTCCCAGCAGATCCTTAAATGAAGCATCATCCACCGTGCCTTCTATAGATGTTGCCGCCGTCTGGCCGTGGTTGCCGCCGTTGAAAACTTCTATTAGATTTCTTTTTCTGTCATATACACCCTTGAAATATTTTCCGGATCCTATAGGCCAATTCATAGGATAGGATTTTATACCAAGTACATTTTCTATATCATCCATTAAATCAAAGGGATCTCTACTTTCCCTATCCATTTTGTTTATGAATGTGAATATGGGAATTCCCCTTAAACTGCATACCCTGAAAAGTTTTTTAGTCTGGGCTTCCACTCCCTTTGCAGCGTCAATAACCATTACAGCACTGTCTGCCGCCATTAAAGTCCTGTATGTATCTTCACTGAAGTCCTGATGGCCCGGTGTATCCAATATATTTATACAATAGTTGTCATAGTTGAACTGCATCACTGATGAAGTTACAGAAATCCCCCTTTTCTTTTCAATGTCCATCCAATCTGATACCGCATGTTTTGAGGCTTTCCTTGCTTTCACGGAACCTGCAAGCCTTATGGCACCTCCATATAGTAATAATTTTTCAGTGAGAGTTGTTTTACCAGCATCCGGATGAGATATTATGGCAAAAGTTCTTCTCTTTTCTATCTCTTTTTTTAAGTCTGACACTACCTTTTCTCTCCTATTCTCTCTATTAGTTTCATTACTGATTCTAACTTTATTATATATCAATGTCAACTTTGGATAAATAAAGATAGTATCAATTTTTCATAGTGTCCAAATAGTAATTATCTACATAAATAGTTTTTACATTTTTGTAATAAAATTTATCCAGTGGTTTTTGAATAAGCATTTTAAGCTTGTCCAATATAAAGTCTGACAGTTTTACAGCTATAATGGCCAAAATTATGCCTGCAGCTATATCCAGTACCCAGTGGATTTCAAGATATAAGGTAGAATATATTACACTTAAACAAAAAAATGACATGACAAACTTGAATATCTTATTTCTTTCCCTTAGTACCAACAAAAACATGGCAAAACATATAGACGTATGCATGGATGGGAAACAGTTCAGTGTAATTCCGGCAGCAGATCTGGAACTCAGGTGTCTGGCCAGTCCATCAGGTTGTCCAAGTACATACCACACTTCCTGAAGATGAAAAATAAGATAAAACGGAGATATTAAAAATATCTGTAAAACATGGGCAGACAATGCGTAACGAAGCATTTTCTTAAAGTCCATGATCAGTGCAGATCTGTATAATACCAGTAAAACTGGCAGCACGAATCCGTTGTTGTATACCATTCTAAAGAACCAAGTGAGAGTTTCTGATTTATATACTCTTGCAAAACTTCCATCATTGAAGGGTATGCTGCTGAAAACAGGGTTTAAATTTATTACAAAACCTTTTTTAATTTGCCATCTCAATATTCTTCCCCAGAATGCATACCCATGTTTATTTGCATAAAATATGAATATAAAAAAAATAATACACAATAATAAAAAGGGAACTAATTTGATATCATGTCTGATGTCTTCATATACGGTAAAACACACTAAGGCAAGCATAAATAAATATATTTTGCTGGTTAAGCTGATAGAAGTATAAGGAGCTATATGTAGAGCCTTGTGTAAAAAAAACAGACCTATAGGTACAAAATAATATTTTTTTAACAACTCTAAAAATGCTGAACCTATATATTTCAGCTTTCCCTGTATTTTCCTTTCTGCTAAATTTTGCATAAAATTATAACCTCCCTATGTACAAAATAAATTATATCATGAGTAAAACGGTAAGTATACAAAATATTTTTGTATAATTTGTTTTTTAATGTACATAGGGAAATTGTTGGAAATAATAAAAAAATGTAGATTCATGTATGTCTTCTTCCGGAAGTCAATAAATCCAATGTAAATATAAGCATGCAGATTAAAAGCAAAATATTTACAAATATTATTCCCGCTTTTAATATCAATCCTATTAAGAAGAATATAATCATGAGATTGCAGAGCCATTTGAAAAATATCATTGCTTCCTCCTCTTGAATCTATTGTTTAACAGTTTATTGTTCCCTTTAGGAGACAAAGTTATTAGGAAATGAAATTGTATCCATACATTTTGACTTTTCTCCAAATAAAAATATAATATTACTGACTTTATTATAAAAAAGGGGGTTATTATACATGGAACAGAAAAAGATAAGTATTAGTAATTTAAAAATCAAAGATATGGTTCAAGTGGCACTTATGGCAGCAGTAACTTATATTGCTACATCTGTAATAAATATACCTACAGGGGCCGTATTTAAAGGAGTTGTTCATCTTGGAGACAGCATGGTGCTTTTATCAGCGGTACTTTTGGGAAAGAAAAAAGGCTTTTTTTCAGCTGCTATAGGAATGGGGTTGTTTGATATACTTTCACCTTATGCAATCTGGGCGCCGTTTACTTTTTTTATAAAGGGCATTATGGCATGGATTGCAGCAGCAATTGCCTACAGGGGAGATTATAATGGTGAGAAGCTGTGGAATAATGCGATGGCATTTGCCGCAGCTTGTCTGTGGATGATATCGGCCTACTACATTGCCGGAGTTTTATTGATGCATTATGTAACCAACATAAATTTCCACCAGGCATTTGTATTGTCTGCAGCAGAAATTCCGGGAAATATTGCTCAAAGCATTGTTGGAATGGCTATAGCCCTTCCACTGGCAAAGGTTTTAAAAAAGGCCAATTTGGGGAAATAAGAACAAACTGTGTGATGTATCCAAGCTGCTTTAAGGATAAATAAAAGAGAGGAAAACCTCTCTTTTTTATCGTCTCATCCTGTTTCTCTCAGCTTTTCTCTTTTTTCTACATTCCGGACATCTTACAGGATCGTTTTCAAATCCTTTTTCCTTATAAAATTTCTGTTCACCTTCAGTGAATACAAATTCTTTTCCGCAGTCTTTACATACTATTGTCTTATCTGCCATTTAAACAAACCTCCTTAACCAGGACTAATTTTATTCTTGATAACCTACCTCCCAGGGTTAAGGAGAATATAGTACCTTGAAAAAATTTGACCTTATAAATATTGTAATTAGAGTAAAACTCTAGCTTCATTATAGCATATGAAAATAAAAAATCAATCTTTTGAAAAAATATTGATTCTTCAGATTTATCAATGTAATTTAAGTATATTCATCTAATTAAGTGATATTTGGAATTTTAACAATAGTAATATATAATAAAAAATAATAGCATATATTAAATTGAGGTTGTTTTTATGAATATAAAAAAATTTCTTAGTTTGTTGAAGAGATCAGAAGGGCCTAAATTGGATTTTAAACAGTGTATAAACATTGGAAATGACAGTGGGAGAAAGGAGTTGGCCAAAGATGTATGTGCTATAGCTAATTCTAGGGGAAGCAGGGGATACTTGATAATAGGAGTCGAAGATAAAAGCAAAAGAGTGGTTGGTGTTGATGAAATAGATTTTAGTGAAGAAAAAATACAACAGATAATTAGTTCTAGAATTGATCCGCCTATTCCAGTATCACTTGAGATTTTAAAATATAATGGTAAAAATGTAGCTGTTATAAATATATATAACAGCCCTCAAAGACCTTATCAGATGAGAGATAATGGAGCTTTTTATATAAGGAGGGGATCCACCAATGATACAATGCGCAAACAGGAAATAATTTCTGCATTCCAGGAAAATTTAACTATAGATGTAGAACTTTGTCCGATACCGCATAGTGACTTGAACTGTATAGACTATGGCATAGTAAACAATTATTTTTTGTCTCAGGGGATAGAAATCAATGAGGAAAATAAGATAGAACTCATGGAAAATGCTTCAATAATATATATGGATAAAGATTCCGGAAAATATATGGTCACTTTAGGTGGGTTGTTGGTATTTTCTAAAGTCAATAATATATGTATACCACACAATATGATAAAGATAATTAATAAAATTAATAAAAATTTTAAATCCGTCTTTATAATTCAGGGAGATTTGATTTCCATGATGAACAGATCAGAGAAGGTGGTTAGAAAAATTATAAACGTCAAGTCCTATCCCGTGGAGGCCATAAATAAGGGCGTAAGAGAAGCCATAGTTTATAGGGATTATTCAGATTTTTCCAGAGGTATAGAGGTTGTTATTGGATTTAACAGTATTATAATAACGAGTCCCGGTATATTGACAAACAGGAAGAATACAAATTTTTATAATTATTTAAATAGGAATATGTGGATATATGAAAAGATAATAGCTCTGGATACAAGGGAAAGATCCATGAATATTGCGTCCGGTTTTAACAGAATGCAAAAAAAATTTAAAAATAAGGGAAAAGTTAAATTTATAAATTCTATGAAAAATTATGATTTCAAAATAATTTATCCTGGTATCAAAAATTTTAAATAATAATACACGGTAATTTAAATTATTGTGTATTTACTGTTGAAAAAATATTCTGAACATTATATAATCTACTTATAAGGATAACACCTAAATATCAATTAAGGGGTGATAAAAATGATTCATGTGTTTTGCAGCGAAAGAGGTTCAGGAAAGACAAAAGAACTGATTAATTTGGCCAACGAAAAAGCAAGAATAGGAAGGGGGCATGTTGTGTATGTAGATGATGACAGGGGTCCGCTGTATCAGCTGAATAGGGAAATAAGATTTATAGCAACCAGTGATTTTAAATTAAAAAAGATGGAAACTTTTTATGGTTTTTTGTGCGGCATACTTTCAGGGGACTATGATATTGATACGATCTTTGTTGATGGATTGTTTAATATTATAGATGGGAACCTTGAAAATATGTCGCATTTGTTTTATGATATTGAAAAATTATCCGAGGAGTATAGAGTGAATTTTTATATTAGTATAAATGAAGAAAGAGAAAAAATACCTGAGTTTATTATGAAGTATGTGGCATAAGGCTGCTTATAATTGCGAAAATAATTGATTTTTTGATATAGTTAAGGTTGGAAAGGTTTCCAGCCTTAATATTTTACCTTTTATCATTGCAAAATTGTAATAAATGGGTAAAATATTGAAAAAAGTGAGTTTTAAATATATACTATAAGTTATAATTAAGAGGTTTTTTATTATTTGAAAGGTAGTGATTTTCATTGGATAATGTCTATGACATATTGTTAGAACGTGGTTACATAAAACAAACTACTCATGAGAAAGAGATAAGGGAGTTATTGGGAAAAGAAAAGATAACATTTTATATAGGATTTGATCCGACTGCAGACAGTCTTCATGTGGGACATTTTTTACAGATGATGGTCATGGCCCATATGCAGAGGGCAGGTCACAGACCAATAGCTCTGCTTGGCGGAGGCACAGGTATGGTAGGTGATCCGACGGGCAAAACCGATATGAGAAAAATGATGACTCCTGAGCAGATACAGCACAATATCGACTGCTTTAAAAATCAGATTTCAAAATTTATAGATTTGAAAGATGGGAAGGCCATTATAGAAAATAATGCCAATTGGCTTTTGGATTTGAATTATATAAAATTTTTAAGGGAAGTTGGAGTTCATTTTTCTGTAAATAAGATGCTTACAGCTGAATGTTTCAAGCAGAGACTTCAAAAGGGATTGTCTTTTCTCGAGTTCAACTATATGTTGATGCAGGCTTATGATTTTCTTGAATTGAACAGAAAATACAATTGTGTACTTCAGTTCGGCGGAGATGATCAATGGTCAAATATAATTGCAGGAGTGAATTTGATAAGGAGAAAAGAACATAAACCCGCTTATGGAATGACTTTTACGCTTTTAACCAAAAGCGACGGTAAAAAAATGGGAAAGACTGAAGGAGGAGCGCTGTGGCTGAATAAAGAAAAAACTTCCCCTTATGATTTTTATCAGTACTGGAGAAATGTGGATGACGCTGATGTGGAAAAATGTCTGGCACTTTTAACATTTATTCCTATGGAGAAAGTCAGAAGGCTTGGATCGCTTCCGGGTGAAAAGATAAATGAAGCTAAAAAGATACTGGCTTATGAAGTTACTAAACTTGTCCATGGAAAGGAGGAGGCTGAAAAAGCTGAAAAGGCCTCAGAAACATTGTTTGCAGGTGGAGAAGATATGGGCAGCGTTCCAACGGCAGAAATAACTAGAGATTATTTAGGATGTTCTATAGTGGAGCTTCTGGTTAAGCTGAATATATTGGCATCTAAGAGTGAAGTCAGAAGGCTTATAAGCCAAAACGGTTTGACGGTAAATGATAAAAAGGTGGAAGATCCTAAGCTTGTTGTTACGGAAGATGATTTTAAAAATGGGTATATGCTTGTGAGAAGAGGAAAAAAGAATTATAACAGAATTGAACTCAAATGATAAATGAAGGTAATTTTTGTCCAGGGCAGCAGTTTTTATCCTTACTGTTTTACCCTGGATAAATTTGATCTTGTTTGAAGTTTAAATATTATATTTCCACATTATTATGGCATCTTCCTTGTTGTCCGCATAATAAAATCTCCTTATACCCTCTTCAATAAATCCATATTTTTTATAGAGATTTTGTGCAATTATATTGGATTTTCTAACTTCCAGGGTCATGCTGTTTATAGATTCAATCCTGCATATTTCTATAAGTGCGTCCAAAAGTAAACTTCCAACACCTATCCCCCTGTATTCAGGATGAACCGCTATATTCGTTATATGCCCTTCGTCTAATATGTGCCACATACCTGCATACCCCATTAATATGTCGCATTTCTTGGCAACTACGTATTTAGCAATTATATTGTCTTCTATTTCCTTTTCAAGGGATTCCCTGGACCAGGGTGTAGAAAAACACATATTGTTTATTGCAATTATACCGTCAATATATTTCGCTTTTAGAGGACATATTTCTATATCAGTCATTTTTAGAGGACTCCAATTTTTTTTCATATTCTCTTTCTGCCTGGGATTTCCTCAAATAAAAAGGGGCAAATTCATAAAGGCTGTCCTGATGGCCGGAAATTAACAGTTTCAATCCCAATTCACCTAAAGAAGAGGCTTTTACCAGATTTAAATGTGTGGGTGCAAAATGGGCATTTCTTATTCCGGATTTTAATTTCTCCTTGAATTTAAGCATGGCATCTCCTATGAAATACACGGGCCTGCTGTAGCGGTTGAGCAGTCCAATTAAATTATCAATGGAAATTATCATGTATTTGCTCAATATATTTAAATTATCATTGTTGAAGTCGTAAAGTGCGGTATATACATTTCCCCTGAGGGCATCTAGAATAGGACATATAATGCCGGAAGTGCAGTATAAGTTGTAAGCTAAAGCATCAAGTGAAGATACTCCGATAAAGGGTTTCCCCGTACCTTGGCTCAATCCCTTGATCATGGCTGCTCCAATTCTGAGCCCTGTAAAAGAACCAGGCCCTTTGGAAACGACAAATCCATCTAGGGAGCTTATATCCGTATTTAACTCCTTTAAAAGCCTATCTATCATGGACATTAAAATTGTAGAATGTTGTTTTCTGTAATTAAAAGTAATTTCACCGAATAATTTATATTCATCCAGTACGGCACATGTTGCTGATTCGGTGGAAGAATCCAAACTTAAGATTTTCATATTTTTATTTTAGCTCCTTTATATAATTATATCTGTCACCATTATATTCTATTACTATTTTTCTGAAATCAGGACTTTTTTCAGGAATTTTATAGATATTTATCCATATGCATTCTTCCGGTATCAATTCTTTGATGTAATCGGCCCATTCTATGACGCTTACAGCATCACTGAAAATATATTCGTCAAAGCCTATAGCTGATATTTCATCTATATCATTCACCCTGTATACGTCAAAATGAAAGAGTTTTAATCTTCCCTGATATTCATTTACTATGGTAAATGTTGGACTTGTTATGGGTTCATTTATTTTAAGACCTGATGCAATGCCCTTGGTAAAGTAGGTTTTACCTGTACCCAGGTCACCTTTAAGACAGATTATGTCACCTGCATTCAATAGATTTCCCAGCTTTTTACCCAGAGCCACAGTGTCTTTCACATTTTTTGAAATATATTCCAATTAGTTCATCTCCCGATATATTATTTAAGTTCTGGTAATGGAGAACTGTGTATAACTTCCTTCAAATAACTTAATGCATTAGGACATATAAGATTTTGAAATACCATATTATCCATTATATCAAAGGCCCTTTTAGAAGGTAAGCCCTTCCGGTAAGGTCTATCCTCTGTAAGTGCCTGATATATGTCACATACTGCCATTATTCTGGATTCTTCGGAAAGATCAACTGCTTCCAAGCCCTGAGGATATCCTTTCCCGTTTAATTTTTCATGATGATTTGATGCCCATTCGCTTATATTTGGTATATCCTCTATTCTGTCTAGGATCACTTTGGTATAGTAGGCATGTGATTTTATTATATTGTATTCCTCATCTGTCAGAGAATCATTTTTATCCAGTATATATAAAGGTATGGCCAGTTTCCCTATATCATGAAGGAGACCTGCAATTTTCATCTCACGACATTTTTCCATGGAATATCCGATGTGCTTCGAAACTTTATATGCTAAATTTGCTATGCCCTTGGAGTGAGTTGCAGTAAATTTACTTTTGTTATCTATTATATTTGCAAATATAAGGGAGATATTCTCAAATTCATTTAAATTCATAAATTCATCAAGACCCGGGTGCATTTTATCCAGTATAAAGTTGGCAAAGGATATATTTTGAAGATTTAACCAGAACATATCGTGCTGTGCACTTTTTAAAAATGCATTTACTATTGTGTCGGAAAAAATTTTGTTACAGTTTTTTTTAACCCATTTTATAATGTTGCCTTTTTGCTGGAAGTTAGACAAATTTTCATTGTACAGTATTTCCACTAAATCCGCAATTCTTATTATCTGACTTTCTATAGGGATTTCATTTTTGGATAATTTCATGGGACCGGTGCCATTAAAGTTTTCATGATGATATAATATGATATGGGATAGATCTTTAAACATAGGAAAATGTTCTGTTATTCTGGCACCGATTTTACAGTGCTCTTTTATGAAGAGATTAGCAGAATGACTTTCAGAAAGGAAGTTTGCCGCTCCTATATCATGTAATAACGCGGATATGTAAATTCTGTTTTTACATTTCTGGTTTAGATTTAAGTGATTTGCAATTTCTAGTGCTATATATGTAGTCCGCTGAGAATGATGCATGAATTTATGATCGGAATAGTTGACGTTAGTTATATTTTCAATAATGGGTTCATTTCCCGGAAAATTATTATAATTGGAGCTTATCTGAGCTAAATCAAGAGCTATTGCCATGGCCCTTATTGTTTTATCAATACTAACTTTCATGGTTAAACCTCCATTTAGTGGTATATTAACTTAGTAACTATATATAATTTTATCACAATAAAATAATCTGATAAACATCTTGTGAAAGTAATTTGCAATGTTAGATCTCTTTATGTAAAATATATTTGTTATTATTTAATCTGTCCAGGTACTGCTGTTTTGAAATGTAGAGAGAAAGGTGAAAAACTTGAAAAGATTACTGTGCTTAATTATGCTTTTTTTTGTAGTGTTTTTTGTTTCATGCAGTTACAAAAATTATAATAATGCAGATGAAGGTATTGATAAATTGGCTGTGAGGAAAAACATGGAATTAAATATAGTAACTACCGATAAGCTTTTATACGGTATGGTAAAGTCCATAGTTAAAGACAGGCATGTGGTGGAATATATGTTCAACAATAGATCAGGCGAGGTAAATTTCAAATTTACGGAAGATAGTGTGGATAATATATCTAAGAAAGATCTCTTTTTCTATGTAGGAGCAGGTTTTGAACCCTGGATAGACGGTTTCGTAGACAAACTGGATAAAAATAGGGTTGGAGTAACCAATGTTTCTAGGGGGATACAACTTTTAAACTATAATAAAACTGTAAAATACAATGGTAAGATCTTAAAATATAACCCTTATTATTTTATGAATATTGATAATTATAGAATAATGCTTATGAATATAAAGAATGCTCTTCAGGACAAGGATCCGCAAAATAGGGATTTCTATGAAAAAAATTTTTCTGAGTCATTGAAAAATTTTGAAGATTACAGAAAAGATTTGAAATCCATAGATGATCAGCTAAGCAGCTACGATTTCATCATAGCTGAAGACCAGTTGAGTTATTTCGTAAAATACAACAATTTGAATACCCTGGAAATAAACCCCGGGGAAAATGGCAGTATAGTTCCTAAGGATCCAGTTGAAAAGCAAAATCTTGAACAGAGGTTGGGAAACAATAATATGATATTTTTATATAGTGATGAAACTGTCTTGAAAAACAATGCTGAATTGCTGAAAAATTATAATATAAAACCTGTAAAGATAGAAATATACAATGGGGATCTTACTTATGAGGAAACCTTAAAGTACAATATCAAGAATTTAGAAAATATTTACAAGAGGTAAAAAACTTGCAATTTACTATTTTATATTATATAATAATTATCGTCTTAGGGGTATAGCTCAATTGGTAGAGTAGCGGTCTCCAAAACCGTTGGTTGAGGGTTCGAAGCCTTCTACCCCTGCCATTTAAAATAAAAAAACCGCATAAAAAGCGTACAAGGCATAAGAGTAAGAGAGCTGATTTTTTAGCTCTCTATTTTTTAGAATTGCTTATATTTATACTTTGTATTTTAAATTAAATTTTCAATATCTGTGCTATGTTTTCTCCCAATACTGCACTGGCGATGGATTTTGATTTAGCTACTTTCAAGAGGGCTTCTTTGGATAATTCAAGGTCGCCGAAAGGTCTGTCTACTCCGAAAATACATTTTTTAGGTAATTCGTTGACAACAGTTCCTAAAACAAAGGTAGAACAGTAAGCAGATGTATCAAGAAATAAATTGGGAATTTCTTTTGCCATATCCATTGTTTCAAGCCAGTTGATTCCACCTAGATGTCCCAAAATAACGGGAATAGAAGGATATTTCCGTGCAAAGTTGGATATTTTTTTAATATCATGCAGTTCAAGTGGGAAGAAGCCATGTATCCAAATTGGAAGATTTCCAAATTCATGTGATAGTTTAAAAATATTTTCCAAAAGAGGAATTTGTCCACTTCCTAGTGTGAACTCACCCATTCCCGCCAGATGATTTTTTTTAATATTATCTGAAATATATTGTCCTGTGGTGTTTAAATCCAATCCGGGAGGTACAGCACCAAAGCCGGTGTAACGTTCGGGATACAGATTAATGGCTTTTACCAGTTCTTGGACTGATTTTTTACGTATTTCAGTCATATTTCCCTTTTTACCGTTCAGAAGCTCATTGAGATAATTCATTGAGGCTTTTACTTCCTGTGCATTTTTATCCATTTCCGGGTGAAAAGATGTAGAAAACAGCACTGTTTTATCTACGCCTGCCTTGTCCATGATTTTTATATGTTCTTTCACAGGTAAGGTAAGATGAGAATGTCCATCGATAATCATAAATATCATTCCTTTTTCAAAAATTTGATTATCTCTATTATAACTGGTATGAATATAAATAATAGTATGCACTTTTTTGTGCTATACTATCATAAAGGAGAGTATTGATATGTCGGAAAAGCTTTGTTATGTGGGAAATAAAGAACCTTTTGAATACACTCTGTCGATTGTAAGTGGAAAATGGAAATTGAAAATAATCTATTTGCTGGCCTGTATGGGAACTATAAGATATGGTGTATTGAAAAGAAATATTGATGGAATTACTCATAAAATGTTGAGCTCTCAGTTAAAGGAACTTCAAAGAAAGGGAATTGTACTGAGAAGACAGTATATGCAGATTCCACCCAAAGTAGAGTATTTTCTCAGCAAAAAGGGAAAAAGTCTCATACCACTTGTAGAGGCTATGTGTCAATGGGGGAAAAATCACAGTACCCAACTGTAACGGAGACTTTTAAAAATATGAAACATGAGGAGGGGGTAAAATGGGTATTGCCATAATAACTGGTGCTTCAAGCGGGCTGGGTCGAGAATTCGTTTATCAAATTGCCTCTAAAGAAAAGGATATTGATGAAGTTTGGGCTGTTGCCAGGCGAAAAGAACGTCTTGAAGAGTTAGCCGATAAAATTAATGTTCCAGTTCAGGTTATACCGCTTGATCTCGTCAAGAGGGAAAATATAGATTATTTTATAGAATATTTGGCGAAACGTAAACCGCATGTAAATATACTGGTAAATGCAGCGGGGTTTGGGAAGATCGGAAGTTATAAAGACATAAGCCTTTTAGACAGCGATGATATGATAGATTTGAATTGCCGTGCTGCTATGGACATGACTGTGGCGGTATTGCCGTATATGAGAAAGAAAAGTCGAATTATTGAAATATGTTCAACAGCTGCCTTTCAGCCATTTCAATATTTGAATATATATGCCGCTACAAAAGCATTTTTATATAGATACAGCAGGGCTCTTAGAATAGAATTACTGCCAAGAGGCATTCATGTAACAGCAGTTTGTCCTTACTGGATTAAAAATACTGAATTTATTTCAAAGGCAAAACAAAATGGAGACAGTAGAAAAATAAAAAATTTCATATTTGCAGGTAAAGCAAGAAGTGTAGCTGCTATGGCTCTTAATGACAGTAGAATGGGACTTCCGGTATCTACTCCGGGACCGGTGTGTTTTATTCATAGAATAGTTGCCAAATTTATTCCCCATGAAATTATGATATTGGTGTGGGAATTGATAAGAAGATTATAGAAAATGGGAAAATGAAGCCTGATTAAATATCAAATGACGGAGATTTTCGGATAAAAACCGAAAGTCAACCGGATTTGATATTTTTATGTTTGTACTTTGTTGAACTCATTTATAAAGTTTTATCTAACCCATTGTACCAAATCCTTTAAATCCGGTCTAGTTTTAGGTCTGGGTTCTTTCTGTCTGTATCCGAAGGCTGCCATGCAGGAAACTCCAAATTTTTCTCTATCTAGCAATCCTTCTTTTTCCAGTATTTTTTCTACTTTTTCTCTGTTGAACCCTTCTATGGGACAAGAGTCTATTCCTATGAAAGCTGCTGCTGTCATCATGTTTCCAAGTGCTATATAAGTCTGCTTGCATCCCCAGTCAAACATGGCCCTGTCGCTTTCCAGCAATTTAAAATCATTTTTTTGAAAATTTTCATATCCCTTTTTCCTTTGATTTATTATATTTTGTGGAAGCTTCTGGACATCTTCCATGATATGTGAAATATATTTTGAATTATATATTAGATCCGGTGTTTTCCTTGACAGTATTACTATAAAATGACTTGCATCGGGAAGCTTGAGTTTTGCACCCCAGCTTACGGGCGATATTTTTTCCCTGATTTCATTGTTTTGAATTATCAGGAATTTCCACGGTATAAATCCGAAGGAACTTGGAGATAATTTTCCTACTTCAAGTATATAGTTGAAATCATCGTCGGAAATTTTTTTCGTACCGTCGAATTTTTTGCAGGCATGTCTGAATTTATATGCCTTTAATACCTGATTTTTAACATTTTCTTTATCCATAATTATCACCGCTTTGTATAAATTTATTAATGATTAACCAATCATCTTATATTTATTATACTTTATTTTAACAAAATATTAAAAATAAACTTTATAATATAATTATTATAAAATTGTAAATGATAGAGGGAGAAAAATGAAGAATATAGTACAAGTGAGAGACATAGAATTGGGAGATGGAATCCCCAAAATTGCAGTACCTTTTATGGGTTCCAGCGATAAAGATATTATTGAGGAAATATTGTATTTAAAGACAATCAATATGGATTTGGCAGAATGGAGAATTGACTATTATGAAGATGTGTATGATATTCAAAAAATGAAAAGAGTCCTTGCAGAGGCCAGGAAAGTTTTGGGCAATATTCCTTTGATTTTTACTTTTAGAACTGAGAGGGAAGGCGGAAAAAAGAAAATCACAATAAAATATTACGAAGAACTTATAAAAACTGCTGCAGCTACTGGAAATATTGATATTGCCGACGTTGAATTGTCTATCGGAGATACTGGACTGGTTAGGAAAATTGTGAATGACTTACATCAATATGGGGTCAAGGTTATTATATCCAGTCATGATTTTAAAAGGACACCTACAAAGAATGAGCTAGTATATAAAATGTGTAAAATGCAGCAGTTGGGTGCTGATTTACCCAAGGTTGCAGTAATGCCACACAGTGCAAAAGATGTACTTGCTTTATTGTCTTCTACTGATGAAATGGCATGTTACCACAATGAGACTCCGGTTATTGCCATATCCATGGGACCATTGGGAGTTATCACCCGTATATCGGGTGAGATTTTTGGATCGGCAGTTACCTTTGGTTCAGCTAAAGCTACCTCTGCACCTGGGCAGTTGGAATCAAATATGTTATATAAAATACTTCGCTGTATTACTTATAAATAGCTGGTTTTATGGAAATATTATATTTAGAATAGGTGATGGAAAGGAAAGTTATATGATGTGTAATTTTAAGATAATTATGAACAGCGGTACCGAATATATTGTAAATGAAAATCCACAGCAGATTATATCGAGCCCTGATATTATAGAAAATAGGTTTTTAAAAGTTCAAGATTGCAGGAATAATAATGGGGTAGTTGTGAATATAGATAATATATCTTCAATTGAACCCTGCAGGTATAAAAAATATGTGGTCACCTTAGAAGGACCAAGTGATTCTTAGATTTCTCCGAAATATGTATTTAATAGAGAAGCATACAAAAGCAATTTGACTAATATGCCTCTCTATTAAAATAAAGAATTTACTGGATGCAATTAATTGGTATGTCCATTGTTTTCTGTAGAATTTGGTCTGCAATCATCTTCACAATCCGGATCACAATCGGGGAATAGCGGAGTTAAATTTTGATCTGGATAAAATTTTGGTACTGGTTCTCTATTGAATTTATCACATATATTTTCCTCGGGTTCAGGTTCACAAGGTTCTTTGGGAACAGGACAATAGTCATAAGCTGGCATGAGCAATTGGACTATAAGTTCGCATTTTACAATTATATAATATCCCAAAGTAATATCCAGAACTTTACATTTATTTTCGTCTTCATGTAATACGGCCTGAAGTGCATCGGCCACCATTTCAAGTTTTATAATGTTTTCGTCATTATTTTTTGAGTTTTTGGAAGTTAAAGTATCTGTCACCTTGGATAATGAATTGGGGCAGTAAAATTTGCCAATTACATCCTGCCTGTTGATTTCAAATAATTCACACCTGTTTACTGCATTACAGTCTATATAATCTGCATAAAATGAAATAGTGTAATTGATAATTAATTTTTTATAGCCGTTTTCACAGGATAGAGGTATTTTTTCTATTGATGTCAATGTAATTTTAAAATCTCTACAGCCAATGTATATTTTTGGATTATCCAATGGGTTGCTTCTCAATTCATAATCTGTTGTATCTGTATCAGGACCTTCACAATAGGAAATACACCTTTTGATCAAACATTGATCGAATACTTTAGGTACTTCCACACAAACTAGTTCGGAAGGATCTGGTAAATGCCCTTGTTTGTTTACAAGACCTGGACGGGGCACAAATTTATTAAAATTTATGGACATAGATTTTCCTCCTTTAAAAATTATAATTTAACTGTCCGCGGTATACCGTAGGCATTTGTTTGTCTAATTTTTTACCATTGGTTTTTTATGTTTTTCTTATAAATAGCTCATTGGACGGTGTGGGACAATATTTAATACTTCATTATATATTATGTTTGAATACCATAGTTGTGATATACAAACATAATATATTTAGCAAAATTTTATAAAATGTAAATTGTATAAGTTATAAATTATATTAATAAAAATATAATTTAAAGGGGTGAAAGATATTATGGCAAATGTATATCCGTGGATATTTAATATCGATAATGATTTATGGAAAATTTATTTGAATGATACCGGTACATTGGTGTATAAGTTAATGGAAGATCAGGGGAAATGGACAAAAGAGAAATCTATTGATATGGAAGTGGTTGAATTTGCTGTTTGTATTGAAGATGATAGAATTCACATCATATATGTCAATAAAAAGTATGAAATGAGATATTGTACTATGAAAAATGGCAAATGGTTTGGTAAATTACTTTATTATATAGATAGCAGTCAATTTAAAATTGAAGAATTAAAAGCAGTGATTCTAAAGGGCAAATTGAATTTCTTTTATCTACTTAAAGTATCTGACGGCAGTAAACGCGGAATTTTAAAACATTACATATGGGACGGAAAGGAAATAAGGTTTTACACTATTCAAAATATAGTTCTGTCAGATAAAATAAAGAAATACTATGAGGTTGAAGTAAAAGATTATGATTGCATTTATGTCTTTTTTCTCTCTGATAGCGGCGATGAAATATCACTGTCTTATTGTGAATATGAAAATGGTTTGTGGACTTCTGATAGAAGGCTTTATGGACTGCAGGGGGATAATGTACTGTTCAAAGCAGTGAGCAGTTCCAATATATTCAATATAATTAATAAAACTAAAGAAGGATCTGTGTATTTGCTTGAACATGTTTGTGTTGAAAGCGATATTTATATGAAAAAATATGAAATCTATAAAAGTAACATGGAACCTATTGAACCAATTATATTTTATAAAGATAATGATCTTTTTGCCTGCTGGCAGGAAAACAACGATCTATTTTGCTCAAGTTATAGTTTTGGGAAATGGAGTCGTAAAGTTCTTTTTAGTAAGAAGCCGGAGAATACAGTTAGAGTATATAATTTTATTGATATTGGGAAAAGCAGGTATCCATATAAGGTTTATGGAATAGAAGAAAATGGACTGCTTATTTTTTCACCTTCAGATCTGGCAGAAAACAATATAAATTTATTAGAAAAACATTACAATAAGAAGTTAAATATTGATGAAGAAAATGAAAGTATTGAAGAGATAAAAGAAAAGTTTAAGAATATTTGCCGTGAGAATATTGTTCTTAAAGAAAAAATTGATTCATTTAGCATGTATCTACAAAAGAAAAAATATGCTGCAGATGAATATAAAGATAAGTTTTCTAAAATTGTTCAGCAGAAAAGAAGACTAGAGGAAAATTTAAATTTTTTTATGGAAGTTAAAAAAAATATTGAAAAGCAGATGAACGAAGTTAAAGAACAATTTTCAAGCCAGCAAATTATTACGGAAAATGTTCAGAATAGGTTAGAGGAAAAGGAAAAAAATAATAAACTGTTAAAAGAAAAAGTGGATTATTTACTTGAAGAAAATGAAAAGCTTAAAAATCAATTGGAAATTAGGAAAAGCCAATCGCTTATAACAAAATTGTTCAAAAAGAGAGAATAGAAATTATATATTTATAATAATGACTATTGAAAAATTTGAGAATTGAAGGGAAGCTTGAATGAAACAAACTTCCCTGAATATTAAAAGTGGATTTATAATTCTAAGAATGTTATTTTATTCTATAGTAATACCTGCACTTGCATAGCCTTCTATTATACTGCTGCAGAAAATATCAGATGTTGTTATAGAAAATACCATTAATAAACGGGTTTGTGCATGAACCGGTATATTCAAATTAGTACTGAGGTTATTTGTAATGGTATCAATATCGACGATTTGTCCAGCCAAAGGCGGCAGTATCACACTAGCACCTGGAATTGGTTCAAAACTGTTATCCGGAGTATCCGAGCTGTATAGTTGTACTTTAATAGTTGCAGAACCATCTCCTAATGAGAATGAATTGCTGGTGCTGAAATATGCTGATATTGAGGTTATAGTTCCATTTCTCGGAATAGAGAAAGCTATATTTTGAATTCCACCGAGATAAATTTTGCCTTCATAGATATTAATATCGTTGATTGAGTTTCCGAATCCTATTATACTTACCGTATTAGTTGTTCCATTTGGAAAGGAAGTTAGTGTAATAGGATCGTTTGATGCAAAAGGTATTATGGAACCATGTCCGGGATTACCTTTAGGGCCTTGAGGTCCAGGAGGGCCGGGACAACCGGGTCTGCCCTGTGGACCCTGAGGGCCGGGACAACCAGGTCTGCCTTGTGGGCCTTGAGGGCCGGGACAGCCGGGGTCGCCTTTAGGACCTTGAGGGCCGGGACAACCGGGCTTGCCTTGTGGGCCTTGAGGGCCGGGACAACCAGGTTTGCCTTGAGGACCCTGAGGACCGGGACAGCCGGGGTCGCCTTTAGGACCTTGAGGGCCGGGACAACCGGGCTTGC
>ENA-UOOI01000518-UOOI01000518.1-fermentation-metagenome-genome-assembly--contig:-NODE-518-length-48772-cov-64.336269_pt1 | contig 48772 bp, 43 predicted proteins | sample MGYA00245779_ERZ724027 | MGnify/ENA primary metagenome ERZ724027 (study PRJEB28704, sample SAMN03018318) | fermentation metagenome | biome: anthropogenic terrestrial biome; feature: soil; material...
TCGATCCTGACTCCGAATTTGCCCGGCAGATAGATGCCCGGCTCCACGGAAAACACCATGCCCGGCTCGGCGATCACTTTGCTGACGCTGCTGTTGTCCGGCGGCTCGTGGCAGTCCAGGCCCAGTCCGTGGCCGAGGCGGTGGGTAAAATGCTCCCCGTAGCCGGCCCGTTCGATCACGCGGCGGGCCGTCAGGTCGAACTCGCTCATCGGCAGGCCGGGGCGGATCTTTTCCTCCGCGGCTTGGCTCGCTTCCCGTACGGTCTCATACACCTGGCGCTGTTCCTCCCCGGCGGAGCGGAAGAACACCGTGCGCGTCATGTCGCACCAGTAGCGGCTGATCGGGATAAAGATATCGAAGATCACCGAATCGCCTTCCCGGATCACCGTGCGGTTGGGCGCGTGGTGCGGGTCCGCCCCGTTTGCGCCGAAGCAGACGAGCTGGCCTTCGGGGGAACGATCCGCCCCGTTTTCGCGGAACAGCTTCTCCACCAGCATTTCAAGCTCGCTTTCGACGGCCCCCCCGCGCACCGCGGCGATCGCCCCGGCCATCACCTTGTCGTTGACGGCGGAGGAGTGGCGGAGCGTCTCGATTTCCTTTTGATCCTTGATTTTCCGGGCATCGTCCACCGGTGCCGAGCCCGGGACGGGAGCGACATCCGGCCGTTTCTCCATCAGGCTGATCAAAAAGCGGCTCGGCCAGAATTTGTCGATCCCGAGGCGCCCCGGCTTGACGGCGGGGGCCAGATCCTTCAGCGGGTCGTCGCTGTCGCTGTGCGAATGGACGGAGGCCCCCTTTACTTCGGTTACGCCGAACAGATCGTTGCAGAAAAGGTTGCAGCGGCCGCTGTCGTCAATGAGGAGCACGAGCATCCGCTCCATCGGTTCCACCCAAAGCCCGGTCAGGTAAAAAATGGAGGTGCCGGAGCTCACGAGAATCTGGCTCAGGTTTTCCTTTTCCATGTTTTCGATGACGCGGCGAAGCCGCTCTCTGTTGATTTCCGCCATGATTTTTATCCCTTCTTCATTTATATCATATAATGGGTACGGAACAAAGCCGAAAACGCTTATCCGAAGCCGGTTTTTGCTCCGGCGGATTTCCCCGTTCCGCGGGGACTGTCTCCGGCCTTTTCAAAGGCCGGTAGCCGCGGATTCCAAGCACTATTATAATCTCTGGAAAGGAAGGAAGCAACTTTTTCCGGCGGTATGTCATTTTTTACTCCGGAAAATGCCCGCAGCCGTTAGAAGCGTGAGGACGCACACGCACCCGGCGATGATCCAGAGCGGGGCTTCGGGAAGCTGCCCGCCCGCGATGTAAAGATTTCGCTCCCCATAGGCCGCCGCGCTCTGCGGCGGCGCGGAACCGGGAGGGGCCGCATTCCCACCGGACGCGCGGGGCCGGGCGGAGGACGGAGCGCGTGCGCTGCTGCGCCGGGATGAGGCGGATGAAGCTTTCGAGGCGGCCGCCCGCGAAGCCTCTTCGGAGGAAGCCTCCTCTTCGCGCCGGGCGCGGTTGACGGTAATCAGGTATTGGGATTTGGACTTTTTGTCCTCCGCCGTTACCGTGACGACGATCTCGGTGGCCTGTCCCGCTCCGAGCAGGCTTTTCCGGCTGACGCGCACGCTTCCGCCGTCTTTTGCATCCGCCTGGAATTCCACTTTGGAAACGTCCGCGGGGACATTCATGGCGTATTCCGCCACATCGGGGGAAAAGGGCGGCTGCAGTGCCCCGACGGAAGGAATCAGGGAGCTGAGCAGGGCATCCTGCGAAAGCGGAGGGCTGACGCGAAAATCCAGCTCCTGTTCGGTCGCGTCTTCGTCGGAAAAATGTCCCGACCAGTCCACCACCTGGTCGACCGCGGCGCTGATCTGCCCTTTTCCCGCCGGGGCATCCGCGTGGACGGAAAACACGAAGGTCAGAATGGTCCCGCTGAGCCTCGGCGCGGAGATGCCGTCGCACACGTAGACGCCCGTGATCTGCTGCCCGTTGTCATAATACTGGAACGCGCCGTCCTGCACCCGGTCCGAGACCTCGATCCGCTGAAGCGCGAGGCGCTCCGGGTCGTATTCCAGCGCGGCGCGGAATCCGGCAGGGTTCGAAGAATCTGAGCCGCGCTTCCCGGCGGAAAGCGTCACCCGCACGGTGCCGTTCCGTTCGGCCTGCGCGGAGCCGGCGTCAAAAGAAAAGAAAGGTGCGGATTCCGCGCGGGCCGTCCATTCATAAGCGAACAGAAAAAGGCATAGAATCAGACAGACAATTCGCTTTTTCTTCAAAAGGATCGTTCCTCTCTCACGGCGATTTCACTTTATGATTGCAGGCCCGGTTTTGTTTCATCCCCCGCCGGAGGGGGATGAAACAAAATAAATTGACATTGAGAATGTTTTTTTCATTTTATCACAGGAGCTTCCCGTTTTTCAAGAAATATGCGGCGGGAAAACAGCATTTGTTCATGAATCATTCACAAAATTTTATTAAAATCAAATAGGAGGAAAGCATAAAGCAATTCTCCTTTGTACTTACGGCAATTCCACCTGGGCTGTCAGCCCGTTTTTGCTTCTCCCTTGCCGGGGGAGCAGAAACGAGTTCGGCATCCTCAGCCTGGGAATGCGATCATTCTTGTTGGAAGGTGCGGCCATGCTGAAAAATCAACCTTTGCTTCACGTCATTTCCTGGAATGTCATGATCATTACGCTGTGGCACTGCGTGGTGTTCATTATCTGCACCAGGCTGCCGAATTCCGTTCTCGATGCGAGCAAGCCCCGGTATCTCGCATTCCGCTGGGAGCGGAACGGAAACTGGTACCGGGATAAGCTTCACATCCAGAACTGGAAGGACAATGTGCCCCAGCACATCAAAAAGGGAGGGTTTTCCAAAAAGCACCTCACCCAGCGTTCCCTCGATTATCTGGACCAGTTTATTCTGGAAACCTGCCGCGGGGAGTGGATGCATCTTTCAAACTGCGGATGCGTGGTCGTTGTGATGTTTGCCAACCCGCTTGCGCCCGGGCTGATTTTCTCTTTCCTGGTTCTGCTCGGCAATCTGCCGTTTGTCTGCATCCAGCGCTACAACCGGTTTCGGCTTCAGGTGCTGCGGAAAGCCGTCGCCCGGGAGTTGCGCCTTGCGCAGGTGAAAAAAGATACGGTGTCCGTTTCGTCTTGAAATCAGAAAAAAGCCGGACCGGCGAATGAAGGTTTTTCGTCGATCCGGTCTTTTTATGTGTTCCGATCGCCGCTTTCGTTTTCTTCGCCGGAGGATTGAGAAGATTCCGGCTGAGGCGCAGGGATTACGGTTTGCTTGGAATTGCCATCCCTGTCTGTTTCGTCGGCGGACGGCGCCGCCGCAGGAAGGTCGGCGCCGCTCCCGCCAGCTTCGCCGGGAGCCTGTGCGGATTCCGGATGCGGCGTATGGAGGTCGATGACGGAAACCCAGTCCACGCGCAGGAGCATCAGCGTGATGATGACCGCCGCCATGTAGTTGGAAAACAGATTGCCCCAGAAAACCGCGAAAACGCCCAGATACCGCTCGGTTGCCAGAATGAACAGGTACCGCAGCAGCCAGACGCGCAGGATACCGATAAACAGGGGCACCTTCGTGCGCCCAAGGCCGATGAACGCACCCTGCTGAACCATACATACGCCGAATCCGACCACCGAGTAGATGTAGATGTGAAGGGCCTTGTTCGCAAAATCGAGCACTTCGGCCTGCCGGGTGAACAGAATGGTCAGGTATGGGGAGAGCGGGGCGATGATCGCGATGAGGGCGATGGCGGTCAGGGCGCTGAACAGGCTTGCGATCAGGGTGGACCGTTTCGCCCTCGCGCCCTGGTGCGCACCGACGTTCATGCTCACCATGGTGGTGACGGCGGCGCCGAATGCAGATGGAACGTTGAAGCAGACCGTCGTGATATTGCCGGCGATCCCCTGTCCGTTCAGCACGATGGCGCCGTATTTCTGCACCTCGTTGTTGATGAGGTAAAAGCCCACGTTCAGCATGATGTTCGCCAGCATGGATGGGAAGCCGATGCGCAGGAGGCGTGAGATGACCTCGCGGTCGAACTTCAGGCTCGGGCGCTCCAGCTTTTCTTCCGAATCCTTGATAAAAAGCTCATAGAACATCCAGATGCAGATCAGGACGTTTGCCAGAATCGTAGAGAGGACGCAGCCCACGATTTCCAGGCGAAGCCAGACGATGAAAATAACGTTGAAGATGATTTTCAGGATCAGCAGGATCAGCACGCGGAAAAACGTTGCTTCCGGCTTGCCGTTGGCGTTTTTGATCGCGTTGTAGATGGCCTCCATGAAATAGAACGGCATGCCCGCGGCGGAAAGCGCAATGTACAGCCATACGTTGTAGGAAATTTCGGGCGTGACGATATCCGCGATCGGAAAAGCGGCCAGAACCATGAGCGGCGCGATAAGCAGCCCCAGCAGAAACGAAAAAACGACCAGCTGGCTGGAAACGTGCTTCCCCTCCTGAAATTCCCCGCGGCCGTTGAGCTGGCCGATGATCGCCATCGCCGCCGCGCCCAGCCCCAGCGAAAGAGAGATCGCTATGTTCAGGATCGGCTGGCAGTAGGTGACGGCGCTCGCCACATAGGTGCCGGCGACGTTGTTGATGAAAAGCCCGTCCGAAAGAGGCATCAGCGACTGTATCAGGCCCATCATCAGGGTGGGGAAGGAAAGGAGCATCAGCGTTTTCGGAATACTTCCCGAAAGGATCATATCCCTTCTTTTTTCCAGGCTCTGGTGTGAAAAAGCAAACTTCATGTCTTCCCAGCTTTCGTTAAAATTCATCTTCAATAAAATCAGCCGTGCCGAACAGGGCACAGCCAATTTCGGAAATGGTAAGGCAGGTGTGAATTTGATCCGCTGTCGTTTTTTTTGATATATAGCCTATTGTAATTCGTTTGGCGGAAAAAGTAAACAGCCGAAACCGGAAAAAATGGCCGAAATTCCGTGCAATCCGGCCCATGGAGGAAAAGAGCCCGGCCCGACAGGCCCCGTTTCCCGAAATTGACAGAATTTTATTTTTCAAACGCATTGACATTTTTTTAAAATCCCGCTATAATAGCTAACATACAACAGCAAGGGCGCTGTAGGTTGTGGTCGACCTATAGCGCTTTCTTTTTTTTATTTTCCCAATCACCGCTAAGGAGTGAAGCCGTATGAGTAATGTCCCTGAATTATTTGGCAGCCTGGTTTTTAACGACGCTGTCATGAAGGCAAGACTGCCCAAGGAAACCTATAAAGCTTTAAAAAAGACGAGGGAGCAGGGGCAGCCCCTTGATTTACAGGTTGCGAACGTCGTCGCGAACGCCATGAAGGACTGGGCGGTGGAAAAGGGCGCGACCCATTATGTCCATTGGTTCCAGCCGATGACCGGCATCACCGCCGGAAAGCATGAAAGCTTTATCAGCCCGGCCTCGTGCGGCAAGGTTTTGATGGAGTTTTCCGGCAAAGAGCTGATCCAGGGAGAGCCCGATGCTTCCAGTTTTCCGAACGGCGGTCTGCGCGCCACGTTCGAAGCAAGGGGATATACCGCGTGGGATCCGACTTCCGACGCTTTTATCAAGGATGGCTCCCTGTGCATCCCCACCGCGTTCTGCTCTTACGGCGGCGAGGCGCTCGACGAAAAGACGCCGCTTCTGCGCTCCATGGCCGCGATCAACAAGCAGGCCAGCCGGATCCTGAAGCTGTTCGGCCACGGCGACAAGGCGCGCGTGGTCACGACCGTCGGCCCCGAGCAGGAATACTTTTTGATCGACAAGGATCTTTACGAAAAGAGAAAAGACCTTATTTTTACCGGCAGAACCCTGTTTGGCGCAAAGCCGCCGAAGGGGCAGGAGATGGAAGACCATTATTTCGGCGCCATCAAGCCGAAGGTTTCCGAATTTATGCGGGACCTTGACGAAGAGCTTTGGAAGCTCGGAATTTTCGCAAAGACAAAACATAACGAAGTGGCGCCGGCCCAGCATGAAATGGCGCCGATCTTCACTTCCAGCAATGTGGCGACCGACCAGAACCAGCTGACCATGGAAACGATGAAAGAGGTCGCCGCCCGCCACGGGCTGACCTGCCTGCTGCACGAGAAACCGTTCGAAGGCGTCAACGGCAGCGGCAAGCACAACAACTTCTCCATTGCCACCACCAGCGGCGTCAACCTGCTGGAGCCGGGCGATTCTCCGAAGGAAAACGCGCAGTTCCTGCTGTTCCTGGTCGCGATCATCCGCGCCGTCGACGAGCACCAGGACCTGCTCCGCATTTCCGTCGCCAGCGCCGGAAACGACCACCGCCTTGGCGGCAACGAAGCGCCGCCGGCCATTGTCTCCGTCTTTGTCGGCGACGAGTTGGGCGCGATCCTCGAATCCATCGACAACGGCAGCAAATACTCGCAGAAGGACAGGGGCTTTATGGAAATCGGCGTGGATGTCCTGCCGCGTTTCCCGAAGGACTCCACCGACCGCAACCGCACCTCGCCGTTCGCTTTCACCGGAAATAAATTCGAATTCCGCATGGTGGGATCTTCCTTCTCGATCGCGTGTCCGAACGTGATCCTGAACACCTGCGTTGCGGATGTCCTGTCCGATTTCGCGGATCAGCTGGAAAAGGCCGACGATTTTACCGCCGCTTTGAAAAAGCTGGTCAAAACGACGATCCGGGAACATAAACGCATCATTTTCAACGGGAACAACTATTCCGTAGAATGGGTCAGGGAAGCGGAGAAACGCGGGCTTCTGAACCTGAAAGCCACCCCGGATGCGCTCGCGTATTATACCAGCGACAAGAATGTCGCCCTGTTTGAAAAGCACGGGGTTCTCTCGAAATCCGAGTTGTTCTCCCGTTACGAAATCATTCTGGAGAACTACTGCAAGCAGCTTCACATCGAGGCGCTCACGATGCTCGGCATGATCCGGAAAGAGATTATTCCGGCCGTGTGCGGCTATATGCGCGACCTGAGCACTCAGGCGCTGAACAAGAAGCAGCTCGGCATCGGCATCGAGCTGGAAAGCACGCTTCTGAAAAAGCTTTCCGCTCTTTCGGAACAGCTTTACGAGGCCGCGGGAGAGCTTCAGAAGGCGGCTGACAAGGAGGGCGGCTTTTCCAACATTCAGGAAGAAGCAAATTATTACAAGGATGTGGTTCTTGACCGGATGCAGAAGGCCCGTGCGGTTTCCGACGAGCTGGAGCCGTGTGTCGGAGAGAAATACTGGCCGTTTCCGAGTTACAGCGATCTGCTGTTCAGTGTAAAGTAATTTGCCATCCCCTTTCGCTCAGGGGAATTGTGACTTCATAAAAAAGGGGAATGGGCTCCGAATGAAGAATTCGGGGCTCTTTCTCTTTTTTCTTCCTTTCATGAGTTTCTTTCCACAGCATCTGAAAACGCTCCGTCCATTTTTGATTCCTTTCGATGGGCGGAGGGGTTGTTGAAAAATGAATTTGCGGAAGCAAATCTCATCAGACGGCAGCCTGAAAACAAAGAATACGCCTCTGGACGGCTTTTGACAGCCCAATCAAGGCGTATTTTTTGTGCTTATTTTTAAATTTTTTTATGACAGACCCTCAAAGGGGCGTCACCTGACATCCAGCGGCTCCTTGCGCGCCGGTTTCGGATAGGCCCGGTCAAGCTCCCCCAGCTCTTCCGGGGTCAGCTCGATCGTCACGCTCTGCGCGTTCTGCTCCGCATGCCCCTCGCTGGAAGCCTTGGGGATCGCGGCAACGTCGTTTTCCCTTGTGCACCACGCCAGAAGCACCTGCGCGGGGCTGGCGCCGTGAGCCTTGGCGATCCGATTTACCGCGGGGTTCGTGAAAAGGCCGCGCCGCAGCGTGCCGGCCTGGGCGATCGGGCAATAGGCCATTACGGGGATGCGATGCCGCCGCAGATAAGGCAGAAGCTCGAACTCAATGCCGCGGGAGCCCAGATGATACAGCACCTGGTCCACGGCGCAGCGGTCCCCGCCGCCGCAGGCGAGAAGCTCCCGCATGTCGGCAACGTCAAAATTGGAGACGCCCCAGCGCAGGATCTTCCCTTCGGCCTTAAGCTTTTCCATGCAGTCGATCGTTTCCTCCAGGGGCACCGGGCCGCGCCAATGGAGCAGGTACAGGTCCAGCCGGTCGGTTCCAAGGCGGCGCAGGGAAGCTTCGCAGCTTTTGAACAGATGCGCCCGGTCCGCGTTGTGCGGATAAACCTTGGAAACCAGGAACAGCTCATCCCGGCGGTCCCGAATGGCCTCGCCCACCAGCTCTTCCGCCTTTCCTTCGCCGTACATTTCCGCCGTGTCGATCAGGGTCGTGCCGAGCTCGATCCCGTGCCGCAGGGTCCTGATCTCCCGGTCCCGCACGGCGGGATTTTCCCCGAGGAACCAGGTGCCCTGCCCCAGCCGCGGAACCGCCGTGCCGTCCGGCAGCGTCACGGTCCTCTCCCGGTTCCGCCGCCTGATTTCCTGCTTTTCCGTATCCGTCATCATGATCCGTTCCTCCTTTCGCTGTTGAAAGCTTTGATTTTCCACAGAAGCACGGCCCTTCTGTGGAAAATCAAAGCTCCGGAATCACGTCGACATCCAGAATGTCAGCTAGCGAGATATACCGGGTCTCCAGCTCGAACTGGATGTCCCGGAACGTCTGCAGGTCGACCGTCGGCTCCGTCACCGTGATGTAGATGCTCACCCACAGCCGGCGCCCGATTTTGGCCACGTCGAAATCCAGCTGGTCGCCCGCAAAGCCGTGAAGGGCGGCGACCTCGTACGCCTCGGATTTCACCCGGCTCAGCACCTTGTCCCCGGGGCTGAGGAAAAACAGGTCCCGGAAGCCGGAGCGCATCGCCCGCACCGGCGTGGGCAGCGTGTAAAGCGCCAGGATGATCATGATGATCTGGTCGAAATACCGCGACAGGAAAGAAAGCGGAGTCGCGTGCGCCAGGATCGCCAGCAGGAAGGCGAAGCCCACCCCAAAGCTTCCCGCCGCGTCCAGCTTCCATTCCTTGATCTCCAGGGCCAGCACCGGGGAATTCGCCTGCCGGTTGATGTACCTCATGATAAAAAATACGGCAAGGCTGATGGCTCCGGCCGAAATTTCGAAATAAAAGACGATGCCCGTCTTGACCTCGTATCCGCCGGAAAGGAAGGTGCTGGCGCTCGACACGATCATCATCACCGTGATGACGCAGAAGATCAGGCCCTTCATGATCATGTAGAGCGGTTCCAGATTGGAATAGCCGACCGGCCTTTTCTCGCTGTTCGGCTGGTACAGCAGCTTCATCGCCCGCATCGAAACCAGAAGCAGCGCGCTTTCGAACGCGTCGAACAGGCCGTCGAGCAGCACCGCTTTGGAATTGGAAAAATAGGCGACGAAAAGCTCTATCACGATGAACGCGGCGTTGGCGCAGACGGACAGAAGCAGGCCGAGTTTTTCCGCCTTTTGCTTGATTTTGATTTTTTCTTTTGCTACCCTCATAAAAACCAGCTATCTTCGGTAGTTTCAGGCATTTCTATTTTAGCACGAAAACCACGCCATGCGCAAAACATTTTCGCTGCGGGGCTCGAAAACAACGTTCATGGGATGAATGTCGCGTCTGCCGCAGTCGGAAAAGATCACGCTGTCCCCGGCGGCATCCTCGATCCAGCCCGTGACGGTCACCCAGTGCCAGTTGTCCTCCTCGAGCTCCGGCGCGCGGTGCCGCAGGATCAGCAGCGCCACGGGGTTTCCGCCGCCGATCGCCTGCTTGACGAAACGGATTCTTTCCCCGGGCCGGTCTTCCCTGCACAGGATATGCGGCCTGACGGAGACGCCGCCGTGCTCGCCCGCGAACTGAACGAACTTCCGCGCGAACCGGTTCACCAGCGGAAATCCCATAAAGCCGGGCGTCATGTACCGGTAGAGCTCCTGCATGCAGTCCAGGTATTCCGTTTTGAGGAACCGCCCGGTGTCCCCCCGGTAGAACCGGGCGCACTTCGGGTCGTTTTTGGCATAGTACGCCGCAAGGTTCGCGCCCGTGGTGCTCGCGCATCCGGCGTTCTGCTGAAATTTCTGGGGAAACCAGTCCTGGTCGCCCCCATATGCGATTTCCCTGCCGTTTTCCAGAACGACGGGAAAGTTCAGTTCGTTGATCATATGAAACAAGCTCCTGTACGATTCATTTTCAGCGGGCGTCATGCGGGTCCGACGCGTCCCGCAGCGCGTCGCCGATAAAGCTGACGATCAGAACGAGAAGTACGATCAGAACGCCGGGCGGAACCCACAGCCACGGCTTCGACGTCAAAATGGTCAGCGACTGGGCGCCGTTGAGCATGTTGCCCAGGCTTGCGGTGGGGGGCTGAACCCCCAGCCCCAGAAAGCTGAGCGCCGCCTCATCCAGCATCGCGACCGCGATGGATGAAGTGGCATACACCAGAACCGGCGCGATGGTGTTCGGAAGGATCTCCGAAAACAGCAGGAAGCGGGTGGGCATGCCCTGCACCACGCTGTTCTGCACGAACTCGGATTCCTTCAGGGAGAGGACGTTCCCGCGCACCAGCCGCGCCACGCTGGGCCAGTTGACGAAGCCCAGGATCAGAATGATGTTCGTCAGGCCCGGGCCGATGATGGCGGCGGCGACCAGAACGAGCATGATGTAGGGGAAGGACATCACCATGTCGGTCACGCGCATGATGAGCATATCCACCCAGCCGCCGAAATAGCCGGACACGAGCCCGAGCACAATGCCGATCGCCACCGCGATGGCGGTGGAGGCGAACCCCACCAGAAGAGAAACGCGCAGCGCGTAGAGCAGGCGGCTGAACACCTCCCTGCCGATCTGGTCGGTGCCGAGCAGGAACTGCCGGGTGGGCGGGCTGCTGAATTTCCCGACGATCGCGTTCGGGTCGTACGGCGCGATCAGGGGGGCGAGCAGGGCCGCGAGCAGGATCGCCGCGAACAGCCAGCTTCCGACCACCGCCAGCTTGTGCCGCCGGAACCGGCGGATCAGGATGTGCGGGTACGTCTCGCCGCCCCGCGGATTTTTTTGCTTTTTCACTTCCGCGCCCCCCTTTACCGGTACTGGATCGTGGGGTCCACGACCGCGTACAGAATATCCGTGACCAGATTCGACACCAGCACGATCACGGCGGAAAGGAGGCTGACCGCCATGATCGTGGGGTAATCGCGCGTCATGATGGCGGTCATGGTCAGAAGGCCGAGCCCCGGCCACGAAAACACCTGCTCCACCACAACGGCGCCGCTGAACACCATCGGGATCTGCAGGCCGATCACCGTGACGATCGGGATCAGCGCGTTGCGCATCGCGTGGCGGTGGATCACCCAGAATTCGCGCACGCCCTTCGCGCGCGCGGTGCGCAGGTAATCCTGCTCCAGAATCTCCAGCATGGAGGAGCGGATATAGCGCACGTTCCAGCCCGTCATAAACGTCGTGAGGACGATGACCGGCAGAATCATGTGCCGCAGCACATCCGCTCCGCCGCCGGAAACGCCCAGCGTCGTCATGCCGGAGGACGGCAGAACGTTCAGCTTGACGGTGAACAGGAACACCAGAATCATCGCGAGAAAGAAGTTCGGGATGCTGGTGCCGAGAAACGAGAGCGACACCGCGGTGTAATCCCCCGCGGAATACTGGTGGGTGGCGCTGTACACCCCGATGGGGACGGCCAGAAGAAGGCCGAGCAAGAGCGACGTGCCCATCAGCAGCACCGTCGGCTGAAGGTGGGAGGCGATCATCTCCGCCACCGGCTGGTGGGTCGTGATCGAGTAGCCGAAGTTGCCGTGCAGCAGCTCCCTCAGCCAGGAAAAATACTGCAGGTAGACCGGCTGGTTCAGGCCGAGCTGCTCGGCGCGCAGGTCGACGGCGGCTTGGGAGACGCGGGGCCCCATCATCATGGAAAGCGGGGTGCCGGGGGCAAGGCTCATCAGCCCGTAGTCGAGGATCGTGATGCCGATCAGAACGGGGATCGCGATCAGAATCCGCTTGACAATATAGCGCATCATGTCCGCTCCCCCCGTTTTAAGGCCGCCAGGTGACAGGCGGCAAAGTGCTTTTCGCCCACCGGCAGAAGCGGCGGTTCCGTCTGCCAGGGACAGTCCTTTTCCAGGGGGCACCGCGTGTGAAAGCGGCAGCCTTCCGGCGGGTCGGTGTTCGCCGGCAGCTCGCCGGAAAGGATCACCCGCTCCCGTTCCCGCAGGTCCGGATTTGCGGCGGGCACCGCGTCGCACAGGGCGCGGGTATAGGGGTGGGCCGGGTGTTCGAACAATTCGTCCGCCGGGGCGGTCTCCACGATTTTCCCCAGGTACATCACCGCGATGCGGTCGCTGACGTAATGCACGGCGTCCAGCCCGTGGCCGATGAACAGATAGGTCAGGCCCAGTTCCCGCTGCAAATCGCGCAGCAGGTTCAGGATCTGCGCCTGAATCGAAACATCCAGCGCGGAGACCGGCTCGTCGCAGACGATCAGGTCGGGCCGCAGGGAGAGGGCGCGGGCGATGCCGATGCGCTGGCGCTGGCCGCCCGAAAACTCGTGGGGGTAGCGGGATTCCGCGTCCTTCGGCAGGCCCACCAGATCCAGAAGCCGGTCCGTCTCCGCCCGGGCGTCCTGCTTTCCGACAATGCCGTGGTACAGCATGGGCCGTTCCAGAATGTCCCCGATGGTGCGGCGGGGGTTCAGCGACGAGAACGGGTCCTGAAAGATCATCTGCAGCCTGGTGCGCAGCGGGCGCAGGCGCCGGGGCGGCAGGGAGGAGATTTCGGCGCCCTCGAACACGATCTTTCCTTCGGTCGGCCGCTCCAGCCCCACGATCTGCCGGCCGACGGTGGATTTTCCGCATCCGGACTCCCCCACAAGGCCGAGGGTCTCCCCCCGGGATATGGAAAGATCCACGCCATCCACCGCCCGGACGGACGGTTTCCCGGGGCGCGGGGCCCTGCCCCGAAGCGGGTAGTATTTTTTCAGGCCCGTCACGGCGACGACGGGCTTTTTCGATTCCTCGTTCCGATTCTCATCCAAAGGCACGCTGTTTCTCCTCTCCCAGAGCGGCGGCGGTTTCCGCGCTCAGATTTTCCCAGTCCTTCCCGGCGCGCCGGCATCTTGCGGCGCGCCCGTCCTTCAGGTTTTTCAGCTCCTGCGGCTCGCGGCATTCCGGCTGCGCAAAGGGGCAGCGGCCGAAAAACCGGCATCCGGAAATCCGCTGATAATGCTCCGGGACCCCCCCGCCGATGGAGATCAGGCGGCTGTGCTTCCCCTTGTGGATGCCGGGCACGGAGCGGAGGAGCGCATAGGTATAGGGATGCGCCGGGCGGTGGAACAGGCTGAACACGTCGGCCTGCTCCACGATCTGCCCGGCGTACATCACGAGCACGCTGTCCGCCGTTTCCGCGACCAGCCCGATGTCGTGGGTGATCAGGATCACGGAGAGGCCGAGCTTGCGGCGAAGGCCTTTCAGAAGCCGGACGATCTGCGCCTGGATCGTCACATCCAGCGCGGTGGTCGGCTCATCCGCGATCAGAAGCTTCGGGTCGCCGGAGAGCGCCATGGCGATCATCACGCGCTGGCGCATGCCGCCGGAAAGCGTGTGCGGGTATTTTTTCATCAGCCCGGCGGAGAGCCCCACCTGCTCCATCTTATGCGCGGCCCGCTCGCGTGCGTCCTTTTTGGAAAGGCCGCTGTGAAGGCGGATGGCCTCGGTGAGCTGATTGCCGACCGTGAAAACGGGGTTCAGCGACGTCATGGCATCCTGAAAGATCATCGCGAGCGTGTTGCCCCGGATTTTGTTGAGCTGCGCTTCGTCCATACGCAGCAGGTCCTGCCCGTCGAACCGGATGCTTCCGCCGGTGACGCGGGCGTTTTTCGGCAGAAGCCCCATGATCGAAAGGGCCGTGACGCTTTTTCCGCATCCGGATTCGCCGACGATGCAGAGCACCTTTCCCGGGTCCGCGTGAAAGCTGACGCGGTCCAGCGCCTGAATCCGGCTTTCGCCGGACCCGAATTCCATCTGCAGGTCGTTTACTTCCAGCAAAGGCTGCAAATCGCAATCCCCCCTGTTTTCCGTGATAAAGGCAAGGGAGGCCCGCCTTGGGCGGCCTCCCGTTTGTTTTGGAAGAAACGGCTTTACTGCTTGATCTCCCACTTTTCCACGTTCAGGAAAGTCCCGTACAGGTGGGGCTCCGCGTTGACCAGGCGCTTGCTGCACGCGCCCAGCGAGCGGACGACGTAAGCCGAGAACAGCGGAACATCCTGCTGCATGATCGTGTCCACGCGGGAATAGATCTTCTTGAATTCCGCGTCGTCCTTCGTCTGCTGCGTTTTGGCGAGCAGGCTGTCGATCTCCTTGTTGGAGTAGCCCAAGTAATTGCCCGTGCCGACCAGCCACTGCATATCAGCGGAGGGGTCGATCGGCGCGATGGTGTACTGGATCGCGTAAAGGTCGAAATCGCCCGCCTGCACCTTCGCGAACAGGGAGTTGAAATCCACGGTCGTGATTTTCACCTTGATCCCCACCTGGGCGAGCGAGGCGGCGATGACGCTGCCGGCCTGCACCAGCGTGGTGTCGCCCGAGTTGACGAGGAAGTTCAGCTCCTTGGAGCTGTCCCACCCGGCTTCCTTTACAAGCGCCTTCGCTTTTTCAGGGTCGTATTTCGCGGGCTTGATCGAGGAATCGTAGTAAGGGCCGTAGCTGGAAAGGAAGCCGTCGACCACTTCGCCGCTGCCCTTGAGCAGGTCGCTGACGAGCTGCTCGCGGTTGATCGCGTACAGGATCGCCTGGCGCACTTTGGCGTTCGGGACGGATTTGTTGTTGATGAACACCAGCTCGTTTGTCAGGGGCTGCTCCAGCGTGGCCTTCACATTTTCAAGGGACTGGATATTCTGGTAGTCCTCCTGCGGGATCACGCCGGTCGTCTGCTGCACGAAGTCGATTTCCCCGGACTTCAGGCCCGCGTAAAGCTGGCTGCCCTGTACGATCTTGATGTTGAGCTTGTCGATCTTCGGCGCGCCCAGAAAATACTTCTTGTTCGCCTGATAAGAGATATAGTGGTCCTTGTCGAAATCCACCAGCGTGAACGGCCCGCTGACGACGCTGGGCTTGTTGAAGAAGTCGTTGTTCGCAAGCTTGTCGACCGGAACGCTGCCCAGAATGTGCTTGGGCAGCACCATCAGGTACCGCAGGTAGGAATTTTCAAAGGTGGGGAGCGCGATCTTTTCCTTCGCGACGAATTTCACCGTATGGTCGTCCACCTTGATAAGGCCGCCGACGGATTCGGCGCCATCCGGCGAGAATCCATCCGCCGAGAAGCCGACGAGCTTGGAATACCCCGCCATATAGGTGTTCCCGACCGTCTTGTTGGTCAGGCGCAGAACGGTGAAGATGACGTCGTCCGCCGTAACGGGCTTTCCGTCGGACCACACGGCGTTATCCCTCAGCTTTACCGTAAAGGTCAGGTTGTCGCCGGTCGTGACCGATTCCGCGAGCTGGCCCTGAAATTTCAGGTTGCTGTCCAGCTCCACCAGAGGCAGGAACAGAAGGCCGGTGGCGTACTTGTTGAGCTCGCCGCCATCCTGAAGCAGGGGGTTGAGCGTGCGCAGGGCATCCGTGACGCCGATATTGACGATCTTTTCGCCGCCCGAAGCGGCGGGGCTGTCGCTTTTGGCCGTCTTTTCGCCCGAACTGCCCGCGCAGCCCGCCACGGAGAACAGAAGCGCAGCCGCGAGAAACAAGCTGACGGCGCGGGAAAATTTTCTCTTTTTCATTCTCATAACGGAGATTCCTCTTTTCAGAATTCAAAATGGAAACGGAACTGCCGGGCGTTCTCCGCCGGAAAGCGGAAAGGGCTTCCCCCTTTCCGCGCATCCTCCGTTTCTTTCCTTACGGTCATCGAAATGTGCACTAAATATATATGATAACAATTATATGCTTTCCCACAGGTATTGTCAACGACGATTCCACACGGATCGATCAGTTCTGCACTCGGAACAAAAAGAAAAGGATTCAGAAGAAATTCCCTGTGCTTTTTTACGATTCCGCGGAATCCTTCAGCGGGTTCTCCCGGAAGATCTTCTGGAAAAGGCGTTTTGCCGTCGGGGTGGCGGCGAGGCCGCCTTGGGCGGTTTCGCGAAGCTGAACCGGGAGCATCCTGCCGGTGCTGTACATCGCGCCGATCACTTCATCCGGGGGGATGATGCTGTGCATGCCCCCGAGCGCCAGGTCGGCCGAAAGCAGGGCGTTCACCGCCTGGGAGGCGTTGCGCTGGGCGCACGGGACCTGCACCAGCCCCGCGACCGGGTCGCAGACGAGGCCCATCGCGTTCATCAGCGCGAAACAGCACGCATCCGCCGCGGTTTCCGGCGGGCCGCCCGCGAGCTCCACGGCCGCCGCAGCCGCCATGGCGGCTGCGGCGCCGCATTCCGCCTGGCAGCCGCCTTCGGCGCCCGACACCGTCGCATTCGCCATGATGATCGCGCCGACGCCGGAAGCCGTGATGAGGCCCTTCAGGGTCTCGCCGCGCGTCAGGCCGAGCTGGTCCCGCACGACGATGAGGACCGCCGGCACGATGCCGCAGGCGCCCGCCGTCGGGGCGGCGCAGATCTTCCCCATCGAAGCGTTGACCTCGCTGCACGAGAGGGCAAGCGCCATCAGGCGGTTCAGGGCCGCCCCGCAGAAGGTGCGGCCGCTCTGCGCGTAGGCGTTCTGGTGCGAGCTGACGCCCGTAATCAGCCCGCCGACGGAGGAAAGCGGCGTTTCCAGCGCGCGGGAGGCCGAACGCTCCATCACGCCGAACGTCTTTTCCAGCCGGGCAAAAATCTGTTCCTCGCTTTTCCCCGAAATCTGAATTTCGTTTTCCAGTATGATCCGCCACAGGGGAGCGCCTTCCTTCCGCGCCAGATCCAGAAGCTCTTCAAAGTTCCGGTACATTTCGCTCACTCCTCTTCCTCCATCAGATTGACGGCCTGCGCGCTCAGGACATGGCGCACCTTTTTCAGGCGCTGCACCGCTTCCTCCGGGATCGGGTCGTCCGTTTCGATCGTGCACAGCGCAAGGCCGCCCTTTTCCTTCCGGCTCACCTTCATGACGCCGATGTTGATGCGGTAGTCGGCGAGCACCGCCGTCACGTCGCTCACCGTGCCGGGCCGGTCCTGCTGGCTGATGAACAGCGCGGGGGACTGCGCGGTAAAGTCGGTTTCGAACCCGTTGATCCGGTGGATGACGATCCGCGCCCCGCCGATGGATGAGCCGACGATTTCCTGCCGGGTACCGTCGTTCAGGAAAAAGGTGATTTTGGCGGTGTTCTCGTGCGCGCCCTCCAGCTTGATCTCATAAAAATCGTAAGCGAGCCCTGCATGCTTCGCAAGCTCAAACGCCTGCGGAAGCCGCTCGTCGTCCTCGCGGTAGCCGAGCGCGCCGAACACCAGAGCGCGGTCGGTTCCGTGCCCGCGATAGGTCTTCGCGAACGAGCCGTGGAGCCCGAACGACACGCGGGAAAACGGGCCGCCCGCAATCAGCGCCGCAATGCGCGCAAGCCGGGCGGCGCCGGCCGTGTGGGAGCTGGAGGAACCGATCATGATGGGCCCCGTGGAATCGAAAATGCTGATATTCAATCAGAACCGCTCCTTTCTTTCGCCTGTACCAATTTTAGTATATGACATCCCTTGCGGAACATTCTTTCCCCGCTTTTTCCCAAAGCAAAGAGAAAAAAGCCGGATTATTCGCTTGATTCCCGCTCTCCCTGCCGAAACGAAGGACGAAACAGGCCGCGGGCCCCAAAGAGCTGATCCGCCGTGTGAGCGGCCTTGATCGGCGGCATGACCCGGCATTGCAGAGCATGTCCGGCGGCATGAGAGGAGAAGGTCACTTATGATTATATCGGCGATTTCGCTCCTGTCAAGCAGGCGCTTACCGAAATTTACCGTTCTTTGAACCGTACGCTCGGCGCCGGACGGTCCGGCGCTGCCGAAGCGGCTTTCCGCGCGGTCTACGGCCGTGAAATAAGACGGTCCGCCCGGAGGGGTGAGGGAGAAAAAGCGGGGAAGCCGGTTGTCGGTTTCCCCGCTTTTTTGCGGATGACAGAAGCGCACGGATTATTTTGGATATGGAGAAGGACAGTCAATGCGGCTCGTTTTCCTGATAAAAACGGCTCGCCGTTCCGAATAATGTTAGTTTACTGAACTATTTTATTATAACATAACCGGAACGGGAAGGGAAGGAAAACCTCTGTTTCACTTGGATGAAATGGCAAAAAATCCGATGTAAAAGCGCCATCCGCTTTTTTACATCAGATGATGCTTGGACGCGATGCTGGTGGTCAGGTATCCGAACACGATGCTGCTGTAATACGTGATGACGCGCCACAGCAGGATCGCCGGGATGATCGCGGAGCCGAAGGCGCTTTGGAAGAACAGGAAGAACCCGCCCTCCGCGCCGCCGGTAGCGCCCGGCAAGGGCACGAATTCCGAGGCCATGGTCACGAACGTATCCGCCGCGAGCATCGTAAAAAACGAGGCCCCGCGCAGATGAAAGCTGCGGTAAATAAAAAACGGGATCACACTGGAAAACGTGATCTGAATCAGCGTCAGCACGCCCGCCTTCAGGTAAAGCGGGGTCGACCGGCCCATGATCGCGGCGCTGTCGTGGAACGAAATGAGCTGCCGGTATATCTTGCGGTAAAGCCTGCGCGGATGGCGGCAGAATCTGGTGGCATAGATCACCTTCATCGTCAGCCGCAGGATCTTTTTTGTCAGCTTCGCGTTGATCATCACCGTCAGCATCACCGTGATGAAAATCCCGTTGATGATCAGGGTCGCGAGAACGATCAGCGCCAGATGGATCAGAATCTGACGGAAATAGGCGAGCTTGACGGCGACGAAAAACAGCGAGTACCCCAGCATCACCACCTGGTAGATCAGCGCCTTGACCGTGATGACGGAGCCGGAGGCCCCGGCGCCCATGCCCATCCGGTTCATGGCGTAGATCTCCATCGGCTCGCCCGCGGCGAAGGGGGTCAGCGCGCTGTAAAGAAAGCCGATCATGCCGACGGTGAAGGATTTCCGGAACTGCCAGCGGGGGTCCAGGTGGCGGGACAGAATCAAGAGCACATACCCCTCGATCAGCCACCGGCCGATCACGGCGAGAACGGCCCACAGCAGCCAGATCGGCTCGATGTTGCTCTTGATGCGCCAAAGCGCGTCGATGCCGTCCGTCGTAAAAAGGAAATAAAGCAGAACCCCCACGGAAAGGCAGAGCGTAATCACAGTAAATCGCTTTTTTGCGGTTGCACTTCCCTTCATGTCCGTGGTCCTTTCTCTGTCAATTTTATGCTGCGCAGAGGATGCGGGTCAAAGGAAGCGCCCGCCCCAAGGCACACAATACTTCTTATCATAAACCAAAATTGTGAAAAAATAAAGATTTTTTCCGAAAATCGCGCCGAAGGGACGCTTCTTCAGGGGGGAGCGCAGCTTCGGCGGCAAAAGAAAAAAAGCCGCCAGAAGCGGCTTTTTGGGGAATTTACGTTTTCATCAGTCGGGAATGATATAGGGGATCGAGATGATCGCGACGTTCCTTCGCTTGATCAGCGAAGAGCGCAGCAGCAGCGAGGTCTGGTTGTGCAGCAGGTAGTGCCACCGCCTTCGGATCACGAACTGCGGCAGGACGACCGTCAGCATCTCGTGCTTTTTCAGCTCGTTCATCCGTTGGTCCACGTGGTTCAGAAGGGTTTCGTTCACATTCCGGTACGGGGCCTCCTCAATCACGAGCTGCGCGTCGGTTCCGAGAGCCGCGAACTGCTTTTTCAGCTTTTCCGTCACGGCCGGGTCGGTGCTGACGTGGTAGACCTCGATCGAGCCGCCCAGGGTGAGGGCGTAGTTGAACGCTTTGACGAAGGATTTGTTCACGGATTCGATGGGAAGCAGAATGTGTTTTTCGGGCTGTTCCTTCAAAATCAGAAGGCTTCCGCTCTTTGGGATGGAAAGGTCGGCGGAAACCCGGTTATAATGCCTTTTCACCAGGGTCATGAACAGGGTGAGCAGGGGGATGCAGATCAGGACGAGCCACGCGCCCTCGGCGAACTTGTTCACGCCGATGATGACGCAGGTGACGGCCGTGACCAGCGCGCCGAACCCATTGATGAACGCCTTATGCATCCACCTGCCCTCGCGGCTTTTCAGCCATTTGCGGAACATGCCGGTCTGCGAAAGCGTAAACGCGAGGAACACGCCCACCGCGTACAGGGGCATCAGGGCGTGGGTTTCCCCGTGGAACAGGAAAACGAGGATGGAGGCCAGCCCGAACAGCAGGATGATGCCGTTGGAATAGCTCAGGCGCGCGCCGCGGCTCGCAAAGCGGCGCGCCGCGTAGCCATCCTGCGCAAGCAGGGAAAGAAGCTGGGGGAAGTCCGCGAACGACGTGTTCGCGGCCATTACCAGAATCACCGCGGTCGCCACCTGAACCACATAGAACATGACGCTGTCGTACCCGAAAATCTTCGCTGCAATCTGCGCGATGACCGTGATGTCCTCCTTCGGAACGGCCTGGTAAAGGGAGGCGAGCAGGCAGACGCCGGAGAAGATGATGAATACCGTGACGGCCACCAGCGCCAGCACGTGCTTGGCGTTTTTCTGGGTCGGCTTCTCAAAATTCGGGACACCGTTGCTCACCGCTTCCACGCCGGTCAGCGCCGTGCAGCCGGAGGAAAAGGCCTTTAAAATCAGAAACATCGAAATATCCCGGGTGGACTGGCGCATCTCCAGCGCCACGGCCGGTTCCGGCACATACCCCAGGACGAGGTACTTCACGATCCCGGTCACGATCATCACGGCCATGACCGCCATGAAAATATAGGTCGGGACGCCGAACAGGATCGAGGAATCCCGGATGCCCCGCAGGTTCCCGAGGGTGAGAAAGGCGATCAGCACGAACGCGATGGGGGCTTTGTAGGGCAGAAGCGACGGGAACGCGGACGTGATGGCCGCGGCGCCGGCGCACGTGCTGACCGCCACGGTGAGCACATAGCCGATGGAAAGGGACGAAGCCGCCACCAGGCCCGCCGTATGGCCCAGGTTGTCGCTGGCCACGCTGTACGAGCCGCCCCCGTTGGGGTAGCTGTCGATGGTCTGGCGGTAGGAGAATACCAGAATCAGCAGCAGGGCCACGATCGCCGCCGCAATCCCCATCAGGGGCTTGTACGAAGCGAGTCCCAGCACGGGGATCAGCACGATCAGGATTTCCTCGCACGCGTAGGAAACGGAGGAAATCGCGTCGCTCGACAGAATCGGCAGCCCCCACAGCACGCTGAATTTTTCGGATTCGGAGTCGGTGCTTTTCAACGCGTTCCCGATCAAAACCGATTTGATTTTTTTATACATCAATAAGCGCCTCTCTTAAACTTTCTGAAATGGGAAAGACGGAAACCAAATCCCGTTGAGCGAAAAAAAGACGGGGTAACGGCTTGTATTGTCGTTTTGCCCGCCTTGCTCTCTTCGGTCTATGGGCCGATCCGTCGTTTCATCTCATACTTTTACACCCAGCAGAGCATAATCTTACAGCGTTGCTACCATGAAGTCAAGGCCGGTTTCGGCGGTTTCCAGAGCTATTATATAGGGAAAAGGGGGCGGCGGTGAAAGAAGAAGAAAAATCTGCACGTTTTCCCCATAAATCTCTGGATTTCGCGCCCGCACTCGAATTTTTGTTTTCTGCTTTTTCCATTTTTCCGCACTGAAACATTTTGCCGGAAAATATTTCATGATATGGAAAAATCAAACGCAGTTCATCGCCGAAAAAGAAGGCAAAAGCCGAAATTTTTCCGGCCTTTGCCTTCTTTCCTTCTATTATGATATGGCCCCCGCGCGGTTGTGCGGGGCATGGCTATTTGATCCGGTAGGTGTGGTTGACGGGCCCGCTGCCCTTCCCCAGGTTCAGGCCGTCCAGCAGGGCGCCGGTCAGATAATCCTTCGCATCCCTCACGCTCCGCTCCAGGCTTTTTCCCGCCGCGAGCCCGCAGGCGATTGCGGAAGAGAGGGTGCAGCCCGTCCCGTGCGTGTTGCGGGTGTCGACCCGCCGCGACGGGAACCATGTTTCCCGTCCGTCGGGGGAAACAAGCAGGTCGTCCGCCCCGTCCGTCAGGTGGCCGCCCTTGAGCAGGACGGCGCACGAACGGCTTCGGGCAATTTCACGGCCCGCCCGTTCCATCTCATCCTTTGTGCGCACCGGAAGGCCCGAGATTTTCGCCGCTTCGGGCAGATTCGGGGTGATGACGGCGGCGAGCGGAAAAAGGCGCCGGATGAGCGTGCGCACCGCGTCTTCGTTCAGAAGGCTGTCGCCGCTTGTCGCAACCATCACGGGGTCGACCACCACGTTTTTCGCCCCGTATCGTTCGAGCCGGCCCGCGACCGCCTCGATGATGTCCGCCGAAAAGACCATGCCGATCTTCACCGCGTCCGGCGGAATATCGGTGAACACGCAGTCGAGCTGACGCCCGACAAAATCGGGATCCACGCCGAGCACGCCGGAAACGCCGGTCGTGTTCTGCACGGTCAGCGCCGTGATAACGCTCATCGCGTAAAGCCCGTGCACGGCGATCGTCTTGATGTCGGCCTGGATCCCGGCGCCGCCGCTGCAGTCCGAGCCCGCTATCGTCAGAACTTTTTTCATAGGTCAGAACTCCCAATCGTTGATATTGTTCAGGTACCAGTCCGCCAGGCGGCGGATCTCGCCGCTGTCCGGCGCGGCGCTTTCGTCGTACACGGCCGCCACCCGGAATCCGGCCGTCCTGGCGGACCGCACCGCGTGCAGCGCATCCTCGAACACCACGGTGCGGGAGCGCTTCGTCTTCAGCCGGGAAAGCGCCGTTCGGTAAATGTCGGGGCGGTCCTTTCCGGCCCCCGCTTCCGCGCAGGTGACAAGGCCGGAAAAATACCGGTTCAGCTTCAGCCGCTTCAGGGCCGCTTCCACCAAAGGCCGGTCGGTCGCTGTGGCGAGGCACATGCGCACCCCGTGCGCTTCCATCCGTTTCAAAAGCGCGGGCGCGCCTTCCTTTGCCTTCAGCGTGTCGCGGTAATACCCGGCGAGCAGATCGTTGATCTGCCGCACGAGCGCTTCCGGCGGTTCGGCCAGCGGATAATTTTCTTTCAGGTATTCCGCCGCCTGCGGAAGGGTGAGGGGCGCGAGCGCCCTGTCGAGGCCGGGCTTTGCCGCGATGCCGCGCAGCCGCAGGAAATCGGAGCCGAGCGTGTCCCAGACGCCCATGGAATCGAGCAGGGTGCCGTCGAAATCGAAGATCGCGCCCTCCAGCTTCATCGCCCCGTCACCCTTTCGGCGAGCGCCAGCAGGCGTTTGACCGCGCCCGGGATGTCCTTGTTGGCAAAGATCGCGGAGACCACGGAGATCCCGGCGATGCCGCTGCCCGAAAGCCGGAGGGCGCTCTGCTCGCTGATCCCGCCGATCGCAACGACGGGGATCGAAACCGCGGAGCAGATGGCGCGCAGGGTTTCGAGCGGGACGGAGTCCGCATCCGGCTTGGTGGATGTGGGGAAGACCGAGCCGACCCCAAGGTAATCGGCCCCATCCTTTTCCGCCCGCACGGCCTGCTCCACCGTCTGCGCGGAGACGCCCAGAATCTTTTCCGGGCCGATTTCGGCCCGCGCCCGGGCGGCGGGGAGATCCGACTGGCCCACATGGACGCCATCCGCGCCGGAGGAGAGCGCCACGCGGAGATTGTCGTCGACGATCAGGGGAACCCGAAAGCGGCCCGCGATTTTCCGGAGTCGGAGCGCCTCCTGCACAAACGCGCCTTCCTCCAGATCCTTTTCCCGTACCTGCAGCATGGTGACGCCCGCGCGCAGGGCTTCCTCCGCCTGCTCTTCCAGGGTGCGGCCGTTCAGCCACGCGCGGTCGGTCACGGCGTACAGCTTCAGCGCCCGCCTCAGTTCCTCTTTGTCACAGGATTTCAATTTTCTTCCCCTCTTCCAGCGTTTTGATGTCGAGCCGGCTCATCTCATCCAGCAGGAGCATGTGGAACGTGCCGTTCCCCGCGCCCGTCTCGAGCATCTTCCGCTCGGCGCGCTCGCCGCACAGGCCCATCGCGCAGACCGCCGCGGCTGCCGCGCGGAGCGGGTCGCCGGGGTTCGCCGCGCAGAAAGCGGCGGTGACGGCGGAAAGCATGCAGCCCGTGCCGCTGATCCTGGAAAGGGCGGGGGTGCCGTTGCGCACGGCATAAACCGTTTTGCCATCCGTCACCAGGTCGATTGCGCCGGTCATCGAGATCACCGAGCCTGTGCGCCGGCTCAGCTCCCGGACAAAATCGGCGGACTGCGCAAGGTTCTCCTCCGTCACGGCGTCGCCGAGGGCGGCGTCCACGCCCTGGGTGGAGCCGCCGCCCCCGGCGATCGTCCTGATTTCCGAGCTGTTTCCTCGGATGACGGCAAAACGGATTTTCCGGAGCAGGCGCAGCGCCGTTTCGGTGCGCAGCGCGGAAGCCCCCGCGCCGACCGGGTCCAGCACGGCGGGGATGCCCAGCTCGTTCGCCTTTTTGCCGGAAAGGAACATCGACGGGATCGTGTTCCGGTTCAGCGTGCCGATGTTCAGGCACAGGCCGCCGCAGATCGACGTGATCTCCGCCGCCTCTTCGCCGTCGTCCGCCATGATGGGGGAGCCGCCGCAGGCCAGCAGGATGTTGGCGCAGTCGTTCACCGTGACGTAGTTCGTGATGCAGTGGACCAGCGGGGCCCGCTTCTTTGCATTTTCCAGAATTTTTTCAAACATCGATCCATTCCTCCGCTTTCATAAAGTCCGCTTGTGCAGGGTGTCCAATCCTTTAGAAAGAACAAAAAATGGGGGACGCCGCACGGCGTCTCCCATAAAATTCTGCATTTCGGCAGTTCAATGTTTCCCTCCGTTGGCATGATCCAAATCAGGTATAAGGGTCGAAGCAACAGCTTCCTCTCAGCCGGTCGATTCCGGCTCCCCTGCGGTTGACTTTGATTCTGTTTTCAAATTGCTCCATCGATCGTATTCAATATAGCACGAACCGAAGGCGGTGTCAAACGGATTTTCCGCCGGGGCCCTTCATCGCGCGCAGCGCGTTCAGAACCGCGATCAGCGCGACGCCGACGTCGCCGAACACCGCTTCCCACATGGTTGCGATGCCGAAAGCGGCCAGCACCAGAATCACAGCCTTGACGGCAAGGGCGAAAACGATGTTCTGCCACACGATGCGGTGCGTTTTCGCGGCGATCCGCAGCGCCTGCACCAGCTTGGATGGCTCGTCGGTCATCAGCACGATGTCCGCCGCCTCGATGGCGGCGTCGGAGCCGATCCCGCCCATCGCGACGCCGATGTCGGCGCGGGCCAGCACCGGCGCGTCGTTGATGCCGTCGCCGACGAACAGGAGCTTCCCTTTCGGCGGTTTCCGGCTGTCGAGCAGCTCCAGGCGCTCCACCTTCTGGGCGGGCAGCAGGCCCGCGTAAACCGTGTCGATGCCGAGCTCCGCCGCGGTCTTTTCGGCCGCCGCGCGGTTGTCGCCGGTCAGCATCGCGATGGTTTTCACCCCGGCCTTTTTCAGGGCGGGGATCGCCTTCCGGCTGTCGGGCTTGATTTCGTCCGAGATCACGAGATATCCGGCATAGGCGCCGTCCACCGCGAGAAACACGACCGTGCCGTTTTCGCCGGGAGTTTCAAAGGGGATGTCGGCATCCTCCATCATTCCGGCGTTCCCGGCCAGAACGGTTTTCCCATCCACTTTGACGCGGACCCCGCGCCCCGCGAGCTCCTCCTGCTCCGAAACCCGGCCGGCGTCGACGGCGGCGCCGTATGCCCGGCGGATGGAGAGCGCGATCGGGTGATTCGAAGAGCCTTCCGCGTGGGCGGCGTAGTCCAGAAGCTGCTGTTCGGTGAATCCGGATGCGGGCGCCGTCCTGGTCACGGTGAAGCTCCCCTTCGTCAGCGTTCCGGTCTTGTCGAACACGACGGTTTCCGTGCGGTTCAGCGCCTCGAGATAGTTGCTGCCCTTAATCAGGATGCCGTTTCTGGAGGCGCCGCCGATGCCGCCGAAAAAGCTGAGCGGAATCGAGATGACGAGCGCGCACGGGCACGAGACGACCAGAAACGCCAGTGCCCGGTAGAGCCAGTCGGAAAAGACGGCTCCGGGGATCACGAGGGGCGGCACGGCCGCGAGCACCAGCGCCGCGCCCACGACGGCGGGGGTGTAGCAGCGGGCGAATTTGGTGATGAAGTTTTCCGCCGGGGCTTTTTTGCTGCCGGCGTTCTGCACTAAGTCGAGGATCTTGGAAACGGTGGATTCACCGAATTCCCGGGTGACCTCAACCGTCAGCACGCCGCTCTGGTTGATGGAGCCGGAAAGCACGTCGCTGCCGGGCCCGACGTCGTACGGAAGGGATTCCCCCGTGAGCGCCGAGGTGTTCAGGGACGAGCGGCCTTCCGTCACGCGGCCGTCCAGCGGGATCTTCTCGCCGGGCTTTATTACGATGGTGCTGCCGGTTCCGACCTCTTCGGGGCTGACCCGGCGCACGCCGTCCTCCGTTTTCAGGTTCGCAAAATCGGGCCGGATGTCCATCAGCGATTCGATGGACCGGCGGGAGCGGTTCACCGCGTAATCCTGGAACAGCTCGCCTACCTGGTAAAACAGCATGACCGCCACGCCCTCCGGGAATTCCCCGATCGCAAACGCGCCGATGGTGGCGACGGACATGAGAAAGTTTTCGTCGAACACCCGTCCGTTCCGGATGTTTTTCGCGGCCTTCAGCAGCACCTCGCCGCCCACCAGCAGAAAGCTGATCAGAAAAAGGGCGAGCTCCGCCGCCGGGGGAAACGAAAAGAACATCGCGCAGGCGTAAAGGGCTGCCCCGGCGCACAGGCCGATGCGGGAAAACAGCTCCTTCCTCTTTTCCGAATCGTCCTCCCCGGCTTCCGTTTTCCGGAAGGAAACGGTCACGTCCGGCTCCAGCCGCTTGACGGCGGAAACGGCCCCGTCCAGAATACCGGGAAGGTCTTTGCCGTCCCCGGCCGAAACGGTCATACGCTGCGACGCAAAGTCCACGCTGGCATCCGTTACGCCCGGAATCCTGCGGATCTCCCGCTCGATTTTGGCCGCGCAGTCCGCACAGTCCAGCCCGCTGAGAAACAACGTGCGCTTGCCGGGCCCGGAAATTCCCTTTTCCTTTATAACGATGTCCGGATTATACCGCTTCGCGATGGTTTCGGCCCGGCACACAAGCGCCTCGCCGCGTTCCGGTCCGCTGTATTCCACGCGGAGCGTCTTGGATGGAAAGTCCACCGACGCCTGCCGGACGCCGTCCAGATCCCGGATCTCCTGCTCGATTCCGGCCGCGCAGTGGCTGCAGCACAGGCCATCCAGAAAGTATTCCTTTTTCACCGCCGATTCCATATTGCCGATGCTCCTTCTCTTTCGGGTCTATTTCTCTTTAATATGGTTTAACCCCTGATTGAAAATTGCCTTGATGTGCTCGTCGTCGAGGGAATAGTAGACGACCTTCCCGGCGCGGCGGGATTTGACCAGCCTTGCCTGCTTCAGCACCCTGAGCTGATGGGAGATGGCCGACTGCGTCATCCCCAGCAGGGCGGCGATGTCGCATACGCAGAGCTCGGCGGCGAACAGCCCGCAGATGATTTTGACCCGTGTGGAATCCCCGAACACCTTGAACAGGTCGGCAAGGTCGAACAGAAGCTCTTCGTCCGGCATTTCCCCGCGCACCCGCTCCACGACGTCCTCGTGGATGATGGTGCAGTCGCATCTGTCGAGAAACGGTTCGTTTTCCTTCATTTGCTTCCTCCAAATAATTGAACAATTGAATACTTGTTCATTTGATACTTTCAGTATATGACGTTTTCCGCAGAAGTCAACCCCGAAAAGCGAATAATCCGAAAAACTTTTTGAAAAAGAACTTGACAGGCCCGAATATATTTTATACAATAAAATTGTAAAAAATATAAGAGAAAATAAGGAGGTTGATCTCATGTCTGTCTATGATTATTCCTACCAGTCCATGGAAGGGAAAAAGGTGTCGCTCCGCGAGTATGCCGGAAAAGTGCTGGTGCTGGTGAACACCGCCAGCAAATGCGGCTTTACCCCGCAGTACGAGGGGCTGGAAAAGCTGTACCGGAAATACCGCGATCAGGGCCTTGTGGTGGTCGGTTTTCCCTGCAACCAGTTTTATCAGCAGGAGCCGGGCACGAACGAAGAGGTCCAGTCGTTCTGCAAGCTGCGCTACGGCGTGACCTTCCCCCTTTCGCAGAAAATCGAGGTGCGCGGCGAAAACGCCCATCCGCTTTACCGCTATCTGACCTCCAACACAAAGTTTCAGGGCATCGGCGACAAGCCCGAGCATCAGGACTTCGGCAAGCTTCTTCAGAAGCTTTACGGAAAAGACGTGAACGACAGCTCCATCAAATGGAATTTCACGAAATTCCTGATCGGCCGTTCGGGCGAAATCGCGGGCCGGTTCGAGCCTACCACGACCCCGGAGGAGATGGAAGCCGCGGTGAAGGGGCGCCTGTGATTTGAAAGAGGAGCAGAGGGGCCTGCTCCGGCTGGACCGCCAGCTTTGCTTTGCGCTTTATGCCTGCTCGAAGGAGATCATCCGGCGCTACAAGCCGTTTCTTCAGCCGCACGGGATGACGTACACGCAGTATATCGCCATGCTGGCGCTGTGGGAGCGGGATGATATCAGCGTGACGGAGCTGGGGGAAAGGCTGCTGCTCGATTCCGGCACGCTGACCCCGCTTCTGAAGAAAATGGAAAAGGCGGGGCTTCTGGAGCGGCGGCGCAGCCCGCAGGATGAGCGGAGCGTCAGAATCCTTCTGACGGACAGGGGGAAACGCCTGAAAGACGAATTCGCCGCGGTGCCGGAAGAGATGCTGTGCGCGACCGGCCTGACCGCCGAGCAGGCGGACAGGCTGAAAACGGAGCTGTGCGGGCTCACGATGCGCCTGCGGAAAGACGAAGGGGAAGGCGGGTAAGGAGCCGCCTTCGGATTTTCGGAAGCACCGGCAGAGAAAAAGAAGAACGGGACGGCGAGGCTCAGGGCATCCGCTTTGCGCGCGCCGCCCCGTTTTGCTGTGTTTTTTGTCCGGATTACAGGATTGATACTATTTTTTTCACAGGGAAAATGATATAATATACCAATGTATCATGATCGCGGGAAGAGGTGTGAAAATGAGGAAGGGTAAGGCAGCGGCTGCGGCTGGGGCGGTGGCGCTTGCCGTGCTGCTTTCCGGGTGCGCCATGGCGGGGCTCGACCCCCAGACCCTGATGCGCCCGCCCCGGTCCACCGGGGACCGGGAAAGCATTCACCAGGTGCTGGAAAAAAAGACGAACAACCGCCTGAACCTTCAGTATCCCCGCCGCGGGGATTACCGCTCCGCCATTCTGATGCACGACCTTTCGGCGGACGGCTCGGAAGAGGCCGTCGGCCTTTACCAGGCCACGGATACGGAGACCGGAATCGTTTTTATGGAAGGCAAAAACGGAAAATGGAAGGAGACCGGCTCGTTCCAGAATTCCGCTTCCCAGGTGGACAAGGTCTGCTTCGGGGATGTCGACCGCGACGGGCGGGACGACGTGGTGGTGGGCTGGGGAAACGCTTTGAACCACACCTCGTCCATCAGCATCTATTCCGATAAAAACGGAAAGATTTCGGAGCTTTCGTATGCGCAGCCGTACAGCGAATTCGAAGTGAGCGATTTCGACGGCGACGGATACGACGAAATCTTCACCGCCGTCGTCTCCACGCCGGAACAGGCCGCCATCGCGCGGCTTCTGCGCGTGACCGACAATATGGTGGAGACCATCGGCTCGGCGCACCTGGATACGGGCGTCACAAAATATGTGGGCGTCACGGCGGGGAAGATCAACGAAAAGCAGTACGGCATCGTGCTGGACGGCGCGAAAAGCGGCGGCAATTATGTGACCGAGATCCTTTACTGGGCTCAGAAGGACAAGCTGCTTCAGGCCCCGTTTTTCGACGCCGGCACGCTTTCCGCGAACTATACCCTGCGCAGCACCGACGTCGTGTCGAAGGATATCAACCACGACAGCCTGATCGAGATTCCCATCGTCAACCCGCTGCCGGGCTATACCGCCCCGGCGCCGGACGAAACCTGCTATGTCACGAGCTGGCACCGGTACGACAGCGAAAGCAACACGCTGGTGCGCGCGATGAGCATGGTCATCGACAAGGGGGACGGCTACTGGTTCCTGATCCCCGACATGTGGCGCGGGAAAATCACGGATAAGCTGGACCGCGAGACGCGGACGCTCACCTTTTACGAGTGGCTTCCCGGCCCCGGCGGAAAAGACGGGGCCGTCGGTCAGGCGCTGCTGAAAATCCGGGCGTTTTCCAAAAAGGACTGGGATGGCGGAACCGCTTCCGCCGGATTCTACAAGCTTGAGGAGCAGAACGCCGTCGTTTACGCGGTGTCGATCCTTCAGCCGGACAACGCGCTGTCGCTGCGCCTGAACGATATTCAGAACAGCTTTAAGCTGATTTCTTCACAGGATTGAATTTTTAGGAACGAGGAGGAACCGGACGCATGAAAAGAATACTGGTGGCGGAGGATGAACAGGCGATCCGCGAGTTTGTGGTCATCAATCTGAAGCGGGCGGGCTACGAGGTGACCGAGGCGGAAAACGGCGAGCAGGCCCTGGAACTGTACGAGCGCGAAAACGGGGCGTTCGACGTGGCCGTTCTGGATATCATGATGCCGGGGGCCTACGACGGCCTTGCGGTCTGCCGGGAGCTGCGCCAGAAGAGCGGCTCCATCGGCATCATTCTGCTCACGGCGCGCACGCAGGAAATGGATAAGGTGAGCGGGCTGATGATGGGCGCGGACGATTATGTGACGAAGCCGTTCAGCCCCAGCGAGCTCGTCGCGCGCGTGGATGCGGTGTACCGCCGCGTCGCGCTGGAGGAAATGCGCACCGAGAACAATTTCAAGGAGGAGATCCGCTCGGGCGATTTCTCGCTGAACCTGCGCAACCGGGCGCTGATGAAAAAGGGCGTGCCGGTCGAGCTGACGCAGGTGGAGTTCCAGATCATGGAGTATTTCTTCTCGAACCCCGGCAAGGCGCTGGACCGCACGGATATTCTGAAGCATGTGTGGGGCGACTCGTATTACGGCGAGGAGAAGATCGTGGACGTCAATATCCGCAGGCTGCGGATGAAGGTGGAGGATGAACCCTCAAACCCGAAACATATCGTGACCGTATGGGGCCTGGGCTATAAATGGGAAGCCTGATTTTTCACAGAAATTCTGATTGGGGGAGATGACGGGGAATGAAAGCATGGGGAATCACAAGGCGCTGGATTCTGAACAGCCTGGGGATCATCGTGCTTGTCCTTGTCACCCTGATCATCACGCTTTCGTTTGTCGTGCAGAGCTACGTGTACAACGGCATCCAGCAGACCATCAACGGCCGCTCCGGCGAGCTGACGAACGTGTTTTCCGGGTACGGGAAGCGCACGGCGTCGGAGTTTTCCGCGTCCGCGCGCACCTATGTGGAAAACTCGCCCAGCAAAGAGACGATGGAGGTGATGGTGCTGAATTCCCAGGGGAAGATCGTCATCACGTCCACCGGCTTCGCGCCGGACCAGGACCAGCCGATGCCGGACTACCGGCTGGCGCTCCAGAGCCCCGACGGCTACGGCACCTGGAAGGGGAAGCTCTCCTCCGGGGAAAAGGTGATGGCCGTCACCCGCCTGATCCGCAACGACAACGGGTCCGTCCTCGGGGGGATCCGCTACGCCGTCTCGCTGGAGGAGGCCGACCGGCAGGTGTTCACAATCGTCGGCCTGCTGATGCTGGCGGGCTGCCTGATCATCCTGTTCGTGATCTTTTCCAGCACCTATTTCATCAAATCCATCGTCGGGCCCATCAAGCAGATCGGCGCGACGGCAAAGCGCATCGCGCAGGGCGATTTCAACGCCCGCATCGAGCATGTCAGCGACGACGAGATCGGCGAGCTGTGCCGGACGATCAACGACATGGCCGTGGAGCTGGGCACGGCCGAAAAGATGAAAAACGATTTTATTTCCTCCGTCTCCCACGAGCTGAGGACGCCGCTCACCGCCATCAAGGGCTGGGCCGAGACCATGCAGCAGTTCGGGGAAAACGACCGGGAAAATTATGAAAAGGGCATGGGCGTCATCATCCGGGAATCGGAGCGCCTTTCCGGCATCGTGGAGGAGCTGCTCGACTTTTCCCGCATGCAGAGCGGCCGCATGAGCCTGACGATGGACAAGATCGATATTCTGGCCGAGCTCGGCGAAGCGGTCTACATGTTCAGCGAGCGCGCCCAGACGGAAGGAAAGTTCCTGCTTTACGAGGAACCCGCCATGCTCTCCCCGGTGCTCGGCGACATCAACCGGCTGCGCCAGGTGTTCGTCAACATCATCGACAACGCGCTCAAATACACCAAGTCCGGCGACACGATCAACGTGACGGCCGAGGAAAGGGAGGGGAAGATTTTCGTCGTCATCAGCGACAACGGCTGCGGGATCTCCGCCAAAGACCTTCCCAACGTGAAAAAGAAATTCTATAAGGCGAACCAAACCGTGCGCGGCTCGGGAATCGGGCTTGCGCTGGCCGACGAGATCATGGCGCTCCATTCCGGGAGCCTGACCATCGAGAGCCAGGAAGGGGTCGGCACCGCCGTGACCATCACCATACCCACCCTGAAGCAGCCGCATCCCGAGCCGGAGCCCGCGCCTGCCGCCGAAGAAAGGAAACCCGAAAACAATGGCTAGAGAAAAGACAAGAATGATCACGTCCATCGGCGGTCAGGCGCTGATTGAGGGAATTATGATGCGCGGCCCGAAAAAAACGGCCGTTTCCGTCCGCCTGCCGGATCACACGGTCTCCACGAAGGAAATCGCGGTTTCCGGCCTGCGCGGGAAATATAAAATTTTAAAGCTTCCGGTCCTGCGCGGCGTCGCGGGGTTTATCGAGGCCCTGTCCGTCGGCTACAGGGCGCTGAGCTATTCCGCGGACCAGGCGGGGCTGGAGGAGGACGAGGAGCCCTCGAAATTTGACCGGTTCATGGAGCGCGTCTTCGGCGACAGGCTGATGAACGCCGTCATGGCGATCAGCGGGGTCCTGGGGGTCGCCATCGCGGTGGTCCTGTTCTTCTGGCTTCCCACCTGGCTGTTCAACGCGGGGCAGAGCCGCCTGTTCGGCGCGGGGATCGCCCCGTGGCGATCCGTTGTGGAAGGGATCATGCGCATTCTGATCTTCATCGGGTACATCGCCTTCTGCGCCAGCCTGCCGGATATCCGCCGGGTGTTCCAGTACCACGGCGCCGAACATAAAACGATTTTCTGCTATGAGAACGAAGAGGAGCTGACGGTGGAGAACGTGCGCCGCCACAAACGGTTCCACCCCCGCTGCGGCACCAGCTTCATGGTCATCATGCTGCTTCTCGGGATCATCGTCGGCTTTTTTATCCCGTTTACCAACCCGTTCGTGCGCACCGCCGCGAAAATTCTGTGCGTCCCGCTCATCGTTGGCGTCGGGTACGAGCTGATCCGCATCTGCGGAAAATACGACAACGTGTTCACGCGCATCCTTTCCGCGCCCGGCATGTGGGTGCAGCACATCACGACGAAGGAGCCGGACGACTCGATGATCGAGGTGGCGATCGCCGCGATGAAGGAAGTGATTCCCGAAAACGGGGAGGACAGGATCCGGAAATGACCTTTGACGAAGCGTACCGAAGGGGCAGGGACAGACTGAAGAAGGCGGGGGTCGAAAGCCCGGCCTTCGACGCGGTCTGCCTGTTTCAGAAGGCGTTCGGCATGGACCGTCAGGCGCTGATCGTGAACGGCGCAAAGCAGGCGCCGCCCGAACAGGCGGAGCGCTTTTTCGAAACGGTCGGCCAGCGCGCCGGGCGGCGTCCGCTCCAGTACATTCTGGGCGAGTGGGAGTTTATGTCCATGAAGCTTCAGGTCGGCGAAGGGGTGCTGATCGCGCGGGGGGAAACCGAGCTTTTGGTGCGCACCGCGGCCCGGCTTTTGAAAGGGCGCCCCTCCCCGCTTTGCCTCGACCTGTGCGCCGGCACCGGAGCGGTGGGGCTGGGCCTTTCGTCGCTTCTGCCGGGGGCGCGGGTGGCCTGCGTCGAGCGTTTTCCGCGCGCGCTTTGCTATCTGCGCCGCAACCTGAAAGCGGCCGCCCGCCCCGGGGTGACCGCCCTTTCGGCGGACGTGACGGATCCCGCGGCCGCGGCGCGCTTTTCCGGGGTGGATGCCGTCGTGGCGAACCCGCCCTATGTGCGCTCGGATGAGATCGCCGGCCTTCAGGAGGAGGTGCGGCGCGAACCGGGGAGCGCGCTGGACGGCGGGCCCGACGGGCTCGATTTCTACCGCGCCATCGCGAAGCTCTGGCTGCCCCGCCTGAAAGCGGGGGGCGTCGCCGCCGTGGAGATCGGGGAGGGGCAGGCGCCTCAGGTCTGCGCTCTGTTCCGTTCGGCCGGGATTTCCGAAATCGGCGTATTCCCCGATTTCAACCGGATCGACCGCGTGGTCGCGGGAATCCGGAAAAAGGAAGGATCAGATGTCTCCCCGTCATAAAGTTCCGCCGCGGTAAAACGCGGCTTGTTTTTTTATTCCCCGTTCCTCCCTTCCCTCCGGGTTCGCGCTCATAAGCGGGTTTGCTGGAAAGAAGCCAAACGGAAAACATTCGTTTGCTTTTGGCCCGAAAGTACGATATAATGATTTTAATCTTGTACTGGAAAACGGAACGTGAAAACTGGAACGACCGGAGGGGTAACATCATGGCAGTTGATAAAAGCAAGGCGCTCGACACGGCGCTCGCACAGATCGAAAAGCAGTTCGGCAAGGGTGCGGTGATGCGCCTCGGCCAGAATCAGGCGATGCATGTCGAGGCCATTTCCACCGGCTCCCTTTCGCTGGATCTGGCGCTCGGGATCGGCGGCCTGCCGCGCGGGCGCATCGTCGAAATTTTCGGGCCGGAATCATCCGGCAAGACGACGCTGGCCCTCCACTGCATCGCAGAGGGCCAGAAAAACGGCGGCTACGCGGCGTTTATCGACGTGGAGCACGCGCTCGACCCGGTCTACGCGGGCAATCTGGGCGTGGATGTGGATTCCCTGCTCGTCTCTCAGCCCGACACCGGCGAGCAGGCGCTGGAAATCACCGAGGCGCTGGTGCGTTCCGGCGCGATCGACGTGATCGTGGTCGATTCCGTCGCGGCGCTCGTGCCGCGCGCCGAGATCGAGGGCGACATGGGCGACACGCACGTCGGCCTTCAGGCAAGGCTGATGTCGCAGGCGCTGCGCAAGCTGGCGGGCGCGATCTCGAAATCGAACTGCGTCGCCATCTTCATCAACCAGCTCCGCGAAAAGGTCGGCATCGTGTACGGCAACCCGGAAGTGACACCCGGCGGCCGCGCGCTGAAATTTTATTCCTCGGTCCGGATCGACATCCGCAAAATCGAGACGCTGAAGAACGGGACGGAGCAGATCGGCACCCGCACCCGCGCGAAGGTGGTCAAGAATAAAATCGCGCCGCCGTTCCGCCAGGCGGAATTCGACGTGATGTACGGCACGGGCATTTCGCGCGAGGGCGAGCTGCTCGACCTCGCCGTCAAGCTGGATATCATCCAGAAAAGCGGCGCGTGGTTTTCCTATGGGGAGACCCGCCTCGGGCAGGGCCGCGACAATGTCAAGGAATTCCTGAAAAGCAACGCGGAGCTGAGCGCCGAAATCGAAAAGAAGGTGCGGGAGAACGCCGATACGCTCGCCGCCGGGGCATCCGGCAAAAAATCGGGCGGCTCGCCGGCAAAGCCCGTCGCCCCGCCGGCCCCTCCGGCAAAGCCGGCCCCTTCCCGCACCGGCTCCAAGGCCGACATCGACATCATGGTGGATGACTGACCATGCGGATCACGGCGATTGAACCGCGAAGGCATGCGCTTTCCGCCCTGTTCCTGGATGGGGAGCCCGCCGCACAGCTGGATTCCGAAACCCTGCTGCGCTCCGGATACCGGGTGGGGTCGGAGCTTTCCGGCGCGGAGCTTTCCGCGCTGAAGGAAGCCTCCGAGCGCCGCCGCGCCGAAGAAAAGGCGCTGTACCTGCTGGAACACCGCAATCATTTTAAAAGGGAACTGGAAGAAAAACTGCGCCGGGCCGTTTCCGCCGAAGCGGCGCAGGCGGCCGCCGGGCGCATGGAACAGCTCGGCCTGATCGACGACGCCCGCTATGCGCGCGATTATGCGGCCCGGCTTCTGGAGCAGAAGGGCTTTTCCGCGCGGCGCGCCCAGTACGAGCTTTGCAGAAAAGGCGTCGACCGCGGCCTGGCCGAACGGGTCGTGTCGGAGCTTGCGCCGGACCCGGTGGAAAAGATCCGGGAGATTCTGGAACGGAAATATCCCGGCGCCCGGCAGGATGAAAAGATCCGCCGCCGCGCGGCGGGCGCGATGCAAAGGCTCGGCTACGGCTTCGAGGACATCCGCCGCGCCATGCGCGAATGGGACGAGACAACGGAATTGGATGAGGATGAATGAAACTATGGCAGTGAAGGTAGGAATGGTCAGCTTGGGCTGCGCCAAAAACCGCGTGGATGGCGAAATGATGATGGCTTCGCTGAAAAACGCGGGGTATCAGCTTTGCGGGGACCCGGCCCGGGCGGATGTCGCGATCGTGAACACCTGCGGCTTCATCGAGGACGCGAAAAAGGAATCCATCGGGGAAATCCTGGAGCTGGCCCGCCTGAAAAAAGAGGGGCGGATCCGCGCGATCGTGGTGACGGGGTGCATGGCGGAGCGCTACCGCGGGGAAATCCGCCGGGAGCTGCCGGAAGCCGACGCCGTCGCGGGCATCGGGGCGAACGCCGACATCGCGGAGCTTGTCGCGCGGGCGCTGCAGGGGGAAAAGCCGGAAGCCTTTCCGCCCAAAAGCAGGCTGCCCCTGTGCGGGGAGCGCGTGCAGTCCACCCCGGCCTACACCGCCTACCTGAAAATCGCCGAGGGCTGCGACAACCGATGTTCCTACTGCGCCATCCCGATGATCCGCGGGCGCTACCGCAGCCGCCCCATGGAGGATGCGGTGCGGGAGGCCCGCCGGCTCGCGGAGAACGGCGCGAAGGAGCTGATCCTCGTCGCGCAGGATACGAGCCGCTACGGCGACGATCTTTACGGAAGGCTCGCCCTGCCGGAGCTTCTGGACAGGCTGTGCGGGATCGAGGGCCTGCGCTGGATCCGGCTTTTGTACTGCTACCCGGATTACATCACCGACGAGCTTCTGGAAACGGTTGCGCGGCGGGAAAAGGTCGCCAAATACATCGACCTTCCGCTGCAGCATGTGTCGGAGCGGGTATTGAAGGCCATGAACCGCCGGGGCGGCCGCGAAAGCATCTCGGCGCTGATCCGCAGGATGCGGGAGAAGATCCCGGGCCTGACGCTTCGCACGACGCTGATCACCGGCTTTCCGGGGGAAACCGAGCGGGATTTTGAAGAGCTGTGCGAATTTGTCCGCGACACCCGGTTTGAACGCCTGGGGTGTTTCGCCTATTCGCAGGAGGAGGGCACTCCCGCCGCGAGCCTGCCCGGGCAGATCGACGAAGAGACGAAGCGCCGCCGCATGGAGCTGATCATGGAGCAGCAGATGAGCATCATGCAGGAGACGGGCGAAGCGCAGGTCGGCCGCACGCTCCCTGTCCTGGTCGAGGGCTTCGACCAGAAGGAGCGGTGCTGGTTCGGCCGCAGCGAGCGCGATGCGCCGGAGATCGACGGCGAGGTCTTCTTTACCGCGCCGGGGGAAAAGCCGGAAATCGGGGGCTTCGCGCGGGTGAAAATCACGGGCTGCGAGGACTGCGACCTGATGGGAGAGGCGGTGGAGCGATGAATCTGCCCAATAAGCTGACGGTTTTCCGCATGGTTCTGGTGCCGTTTTTCGTGGCGGCCGTGCTCTGGGGCGGGTCTGCCCGCCATTATCTGTACGCGGCGCTTCTGTTTGCCGCGGCGGCCTATACCGACCGCTTGGACGGCAAGCTTGCCAGAAAAAACAACCAGGTCACGGATTTCGGGAAATTCATGGATCCGCTGGCGGATAAGGTGCTGGTCATTTCCGCGCTGGTGTGCTTCGTGCAGCTCGGCCTGACGAACATCTGGTTCGTGCTGCTGATCATCGCGCGCGAGTTCATGGTCACGTCGGTCCGCCTGGTCGCCGCGGACAGCGGCGTCGTAATCGCCGCAAACAGGTGGGGCAAGGCCAAAACCGTCAGCCAGATCACCGCCGTGCTGGCGGTGCTTCTGTTCCAGTATTGGGAAGGGCTGATCTCGGTCGGCACGCTCGCCCCGTTTTCCCTGTTCGGGATTTCTTCGGGCGGGGTCCTGCTCTGGGCGGGCCAGGCTTTTATGCTGGTGGCGACGGTGTTCACCGTGATTTCGGGGATTATTTATCTGAAACAGAACTGGAACCTGATTAAAACCGCCAAATGAGGCCCTCTTTACAAGAAAGCGGGTTTGATGTATACTGAATTTCGGAAACAACCAGACAGAACTGCATAAAATAGGAAACAAATGCAAAAAACGGGAAAAGTACCCGATGGTTCCGCAGCAGAGAGAAAGCGCCGCCGGCTGAAAGCGCTTTCTGCGGGGATTCGGCGAACATGCACCCGTTTGGCCGGAAATATCCGGCATGCAGGCGGGGGGAACGGCCGCTCGGCGGCTCAGTATCCCGGCACGGCCGGCGCCGTTACCGCATTCGAGTGAGAAAACGGAGTGGAACCGCGGAAGAACCGCCTCCGTCCCCCAAAAAAGAGGGACGGAGGCGGTTCTTGGTTTGTTTCCCTGTGATTGTTCATGATTAGGAAAGAGGGACTGATTTTTATGCAGATTTGGAAAAATATCACGTCTAAATGGAAAGATTTCATTGAGGAAATTGATTCCGTCATCGATCGCGATCCGGCCGCCCGCACGCGGATGGAAGTTTTTCTGCTTTATTCCGGCTTTAAGGCGGTGCGCATGCACCGGCGCGCGAACTGGTTTTACCGCCACAATATGAAGCTGATCGCGCGCTACCTTTCCCAGCGAGCGCGGCATAAGACCGGCGTCGAGATCCATCCCGGCGCGAAAATCGGAAAGGGGCTGTTCATCGACCACGGGATGGGCGTCGTGATCGGCGAAACCACGGAAATCGGCGACAACTGCACCCTGTATCAGGGCGTGACGCTGGGCGGGACCGGAAAAGACCACGGAAAGCGCCACCCGACGCTCGGCAACAACGTGCTGGTCGGAGCGGGCGCAAAGATCCTGGGCCCGTTCAGGGTGGGCGACAACGCTCGCGTCGCCGCGGGCGCCGTGGTGCTCAGCGAGGTTCCCCCGAACGCCACGGCGGTCGGGGTTCCGGCCAAGATCGTGAGCATCAACGGCAGGCGGCCGAACAATCTGGATCAGATTCACTTGACCGACCCCGTCATGTCGGAGCTCCAGCGCCTGAGCGACGAATGCGGCAATCTGCGCGAACAGGTGCAGCAGCTTCAGCAGCAGACGGTGCGGCAGGAAAAATAATTCTTTTTCGGGGAATCCTAATCGCATTTCCGGCTGAGATGCGGGATCCGTTTTGTTCTTCCCCTTCGGCGGGGGAAGAACAAAACGGGTTTGCAATCGCAGGCTGGAATTGCTGCATTTCATGATTGTATTGCGCTTTGCGCAGGAGGTAAAGGATGAAGATTTATAATACACTGACCAGGCGGAAGGAAGAATTTGTCCCCATCACCCCGGGGGAGGCGAAAATCTATGCCTGCGGCCCCACGGTTTATAATTTTATCCATATCGGCAACGCCAGGCCGATCTGCGTCTTCGACGTGCTGCGCCGCTATTTGGAATACCGCGGCATGAAGGTGACTTTTGTCCAGAACTTTACGGACATCGACGACAAGATTATCCGCAAAGCGAACGAAGAGGGCACCGACTATCTCACCGTTTCCCGCCGGTACATGGATGAGTACCGCACGGACGCGAAAGGCCTGAACGTGCGCCCCGCCACGTTCCACCCGCTGGCGACGGAAAATATCGGCGAAATCATCCGGATCATCTCCACCCTGGTGGAAAAGGGGTTCGCCTATCCCGCGCCGAACGGCGACGTGTATTTCCGCACCAGGAAATTCCCGGAGTACGGAAAGCTGTCGCATCAGCCGCTGGATGACCTGAAGGCCGGCGCGCGCATCGACGTGGGCGAGCAGAAGGAAGACGCGATGGATTTTGCCGTGTGGAAGGGCTCGAAGCCCGGCGAGCCGAGCTGGGATTCCCCGTGGGGCGGCGGCCGGCCGGGCTGGCATATCGAGTGCTCCGCGATGGCGCGCCGCTATCTGGGCGAAACCATCGACATCCATTGCGGCGGGCAGGACCTGATCTTCCCGCACCACGAAAACGAGATCGCACAGAGCGAATGCTGCAACGGCGTCCCGTTCGCCCATTACTGGATGCACAACGGCTATATCAACATCGACAATCATAAGATGAGCAAATCGCTGAACAACTTCTTCACCGTGCGGGATGTCGCGGAAAAATACGGCTATGAGCCGATCCGCTTCCTGATGGTGGCTTCGCACTACCGCAGCCCGATCAATTACAGCGCCGAGGTGATCGAGCAGTGCAAAGCCGCGCTGGAACGCCTTTATAACTGTCGGGACAATCTGACGTTCGCGCTCGGAAACGCCCCGGCCGGGGAAAAAGAAGGGGAAGCGGAGGACCGCAAACGCCTTTCCGGATGCCGCACCCGCTTTATCCAGGCGATGGATGACGACCTCAACACGGCGGACGCGGTCACCGCGCTGTTCGAGCTCGCGCGCGACATCAACACGCACCTGATCCCCGGAAACAAGAGCAGGGAGCTGTACACGTTCGCGCTGAATCTGTACGACGAGCTCGCCGGGGTGCTGGGGCTTCTGTACCGGAAAAAGGAGCAGCCGCTCGACGAGGAGATCGGGGCGCTGATCGAACAGCGCAGCCAGGCCCGCAAAGCGAAGGACTGGGCCACGGCGGACCGCATCCGCGACGAGCTGAAAGCGCGCCATGTCGTGCTGGAGGATACCCCGCAGGGCATCAAATGGAAAATTGTGGAATAAGTATTCTGACTTGTCCAAAGGAAGGAACAGGATATGGCAAAGGAAAGCAAAACGAATGTGATGCGCATTCTGGATAAAGCGAAAATTCCCTACAAGCCTTATTTTTACGACCACCGTGACGGCGCGATAGACGGCGTCTCGGTTGCCCATAAGCTGGGGCAGCCCGTGGAACAGGTCTTTAAAACGCTGGTCACGCGCGGGGCCGACGGGGATTATTTCGTGTTCGTCGTGCCGGTCGCGGGGGAGCTGAACCTGAAAGCCGCCGCCAGGGCCGTGGGGGAAAAGTCCGTCGAGATGATCCATGTGAGCGAAATCAACGGGGTGACGGGCTATATCCGCGGCGGCTGCTCCCCGATCGGGATGAAGAAAAATTACCGCACGGTCATCGACGATTCGTGCGAAAGCCAGCCCACCATCATGGTCAGCGGGGGAAAGATCGGCACACAGGTCGAGCTTTCCCCGCGCGCCCTTCTGGATTTCATCGGCGCTTCCACCGCGCCGATCGCGGAGTAAGCGCGGCGTTGACATGCATACCGGAATCAGGTATAATAAACAGAAAGTGATTGAGTCGAACGGCCGGGTTTCATGGAATGGATTGTCTGCTTTTTGTGAAGCGGTTGTTACCGCGGAACGCCTTCTTTCTGTGAAGTTTTTAATAGGTGGGTAACCGGTATGGATGAAAAGAAAACTGAACAAAAAGCTACCTTTATCATCAAGGTGCTGTACAGGCAGAACGCCACCTGGCAGGGCACGGTCCACTGGGTGGAAAAGAATCTGGACAGGCCGTTCCGAAGCGAGATGGAATTGCTGAAGCTGATGAACAGCGCCGGGGATAAAAAGTGGGAAGAGATCCTTTCCGGCGGGGCGGAAAGCCCGGCGGCGCCGGAGAATTCCGCACGCCCGAAAGGGTAGGCGTCCCCTTTTTTCTGGCTCTTCGGCGGAACGGTATTTTGTTTCAACTTTTTGCAGCAAATCTCTTGACAGAGGTTGGACAAAATGATATAGTATTCAGGTACTGCAATTCTTGTGCTGGTGTAGCTCAGTTGGTAGAGCAGCTGATTTGTAATCAGCAGGTCGGGGGTTCAAGTCCGTCCACCAGCTCCACCTTTTTCACCAGGCTGTGCCGGACTTGAACCCTAAGAGGGTTTTTGCGTAAAGAAAATCTGCCGGCGGCAGATTTTCAGCAAAAAAGGGCGCGGCGGCTATGCCGCAAGCTCGGAAAACGCAAGCGGAGCGCGGCGGTTTCGTCCGTCCACCAGCTCCACCTTTTTCACCAGGCTGTGCCGGACTTGAACCCTAAGAGGGTTTTGGGTATTCATAATCAATCAAAAGAGCTTTGCTTTTGGACAAAGCTCCTTATATGGAGGAGTTCCCGAGTGGCCAAAGGGGGCAGACTGTAAATCTGTTGCTTTATAGCTTCGATGGTCCGAATCCATCCTCCTCCACCAAGAGAAAGCCCGCATGGTTGTCTAGGTTAGACTTATGCGGGTTTTGCTATACCCAGAAAAAAGTTCAATGGAGAGGCCTTTCCAAAGGACTTACGATATTCTGTTATCTCACAGGAATAATAATACCCATACTAGCGGTTGCAGCACATGGCTTTGGGGTACCAAATGAGTACCCTGAATTTTTTAAACCGGCTGATAGCCTAATTCTTTCTCCAGTGATATAATGATTTTAAGGTGATGATCAAAATGGCGGACTTGGTAAGATTTATACCAGGCGATATTTTACATAACTTTGAAGTTCATAACTACAATCATGCGGCTGAGATTCTTTCACAGGCATTTGCTTCTGATTTTGATGAATTGATTGGCGCGCTACGTCATCTGAAAATTACAGTCGATGAAATTAAAAGGTCGGGTGGTAATGAATCCCCGATTCCACCGAAGTTTTCGGAAGTGCTGGACCCGCTTGGTTGGAAGGAAATCAGGATTTCAGGGGATCTAATTATTCATTTCTATCCACGACGTGGGAATACGCGTGGCCGCTTTGAGGCCCATCCTTCCAACTCTATGGCTTTAAACAATTATATTGACGGCCACAACATTGACTTCCTTAAAGGGCGCATAGCCTGCGACATTGAATGGAACAGCAAAGACCAGACCTATGACCGCGATCTTTTTGCTTTCAGGACTTATTACGAATGTGGTATAATCAGTGTAGCCGTTTTGATCACGAGGAGCGAATCGCTGAATGAAATATTCCGTTCCATTGGTGTGATGCAAAAATATGGGGCAAGTACGACATGGATGGGGAAACTCCTGCCAAGGCTGGATTCTCGCCGCCATGGAGGATGTCCGATTTTAGCAGTTGGCATAACGCCTCATTCGGTCACGGATTTTGGAGATGAAGAAGATGACGCACATTCTACATAAGCAAGAAGAAAACGTTGCAAGCGATTTTTTAAGGTTCTGCGATAATATGAAGTTTGGTACGATCCTTGCAGATCCACCATGGCAGTTTCAGAACCGTACTGGCAAGGTCGCACCGGAGCATAAGCGCCTGAACCGGTACTCTACTATGAAGTTGGAGGAAATAAAAATATTGCCAGTCCAAAAGGTCGCGGCGGATATCTGTCATTTATACTTATGGGTACCGAATGCTTTGCTTCCGGAAGGCCTGGAAGTAATGAAAAAATGGGGCTTCCAATATAAGACCAACATCATTTGGGAGAAAGTCCGAAAGGATGGAGAACCGGACGGACGCGGCGTAGGCTTTTATTTTCGGAATGTTACAGAGATGCTTTTGTTTGGGGTAAAAGGCAATAATGCCAGGACTCTTGCTCCCGGGCGAAGTCAAGTTAACCTGCTGCGCACACAAAAACGGGAGCATTCCAGAAAGCCGGACGAAATTTACCCGATTATTGAAAAATGCAGTAACGGACCATTCCTTGAGATGTTTGCACGCGGCAGTCGTGACGGCTGGGTATCGTGGGGGGATCAGGCCAATACAGACTATTCCCCAACGTGGTCTACCTATGCAAACCATACAGAACCTTTATTAGCAACCGCCGATAAAAAATGATTGCAAATTTTATAAAGGGCTATTAGGCAAAAGGCAAGAAGGGCATCCCTTTCCACTGACTGAACCCTTTTTGGCAGTTTAGAGCCCATGGCGATTGTAATACCCGGATTCTCCGAATCGTACAAACCCGCATGGCCGCTTAACCATGCGGGTTTGTACGATTTTTTGTTTCATGGTGTTTTCTCGTTGATCATCCTTGATCCTCTGGAATACGATCCATGAAAAAATCCTCTCAAAAAAGGCAAATCATCAGGATTGGAATCACAGACCCGCCTGACCGATTTGCCTTCACGTTTGCTGCTTTATTTCTGACCATCGAAAAATCCCGATAAAATATTCCGTAGCTTATATTTTGTTTGAGTTTTTTTGAGTTTATCAGTAGTACGCATTTTATTATAAATAAAAATATGCTCCCGGATGGATCTGTTTTTTATTCTTTTTACAATTATCATAGATTACGTCCTTACGGTTAGTACTTATCTGAGCCGTTTTTGTCGGGTTGTCTTAGATTGAAGGGAGATATGTCGGAATAAGCTTTTTCTATTAGACAAACCCATCTCTGTCTGCTATAATAATGGTGCTGTTTCCATGCAATTTTGTTTATTTTCCACTTTCCTGCCGATATGGATCGCCGGCCTTTTTTAACGCTGTCTGAATGGATTGATTCATAAAAAAGCGGCGTTGTTTTCGCGGATAAGCAGCGGAGCTCGCCGTGAAATTATGATATAGATGAAAGGAAGATTCTCATGAAATGTCTCATTATTGACGCTGTCCATAGCTCTATTTCGGAAGAGCTGAGCAAGTACATGCAGGTCGACACCCACATGCTCCCCACCCAGGCGGAACTGGCCAAACTGATCCCCGACTATGATGCGCTGGTCATGCGCGTGGATCCCGCCATCAACAAGGAGATTCTGGATGCCGCAAAGAAGCTGAAGGTCATCGGCGTGTGCGCCGTCGGCCTGAATCACGTCGACCTGGATGCCGCCAAGGCGAAGGGAATCCAGGTGTTCAACGCCCCCGGCCTGAACGCCAACGCCGTGGCCGAGCTGACCATCTCCAAGATGCTGGATCTGTGCCGTCACACCATCCCCGCCAATGCCGATGTCAAGGTCAACCACAAATGGGACAAATATAAGTTTGTGGGCCGCGAGCTGCGGGGCAAGACGCTGGGTATTTTGGGGTTTGGCCGCATCGGGCGCCGTGTGGGCGAGCTGGCCCGCGCTTTCAAAATGGATGTCGTGGCCTACGACCCTTACCTGAAGAGCGGGGACTTTGAGAAGGAGCACGCCAAGGGAATGGGCATAGACGAGGTGCTGAAGGTTTCCGATTTCGTCACCATCCACATGCCGCTCACCCCAGAGACCAAGAACCTGTTCAACGCCGAATCCATTGCCAAGATGAAGCCCGACGCCGCAGTGCTGAACATGAGCCGCGGGGGCATTGTCAACGAGCATGATATGTATGAGGCCCTGAAGGCCAAAAAGATCGGCGGCTACGCTTCCGACGTGATGGAAAACGAGCTGGCGGCCGGCGGCCTGTCCGAGGGCGCAGGATTTGTCTCCCCCCTGTTCGATTGCGACAACTTTATTGTCACTCCTCATCTGGGAGCTCAGACCGTGGATGCATCCCGCGACATTGGCGAATACATCACCGGCAAGCTGAAGGAGACTTTGAACCTTCACTGATCACAGAAATCAAACAGCGCGCGGCAGAGCCTGCCGCACGCGCAGAAAAAACGGCCGCCCCTGTGTGGGCGGCCGTTTTTTCATCTTTTTTGAAAGCGGATTGGGTCAGCCTTCCCCCGCGAATGTACGGCTTTCCGGGGCATCCTTTTCCGGGGCTCTTTCCAGCACGCTTTTCAGAATGGACAGGGTTTCTTTTTCGGAAAAGGTATCCCCGCTTTCCGGCAGATAAGAGAAAAAATCCTGAAACGCATAGAAAATGCTCTTTTCCGCCACGGAAAACGCCGTGAAATTGCGGCCGGGAGCAGTGTAGACGAAACAGACCGCTCCGCCGTGGAAAAAATAGCTGCACAGGTTTTTCGGAATTTTTATCTTTTGGGAGTCGACAAGGACGGGATGATAATCTCCTTTCAGCGCCGCTTTGTACAAACGGCGCAAAAGGAGATAACGATCTGAAAAAGAAAGCGGAGAGTAACATTCCTCCGGAACTTCCGTGATCCTGCCGGTGGCAAGAAAATCCTCGAGCCCCTCCTGGGAAAAATAGATGCTTCTGATGTGCTGCATTCGATTGATTCCCAAGGCGCCCTTCACATAAGCCGGGCCCGCCTTTAAAAAAGCCGGGTCCGCCGTAAGCGCGGGGGAAATAGAACGCCGCAGCATACTCCGGTCCGCAAAAAATAAAATGCAGGGGTCCGGCATGAAATCGTATTCGATATATTCAAAATCTGCGCAAAGCCGCATGTAATACCCCATTTGCTCCGCCGGGGTATGAAAGACCCTTGTCAAAGGGAACGATTTTTCCAGCAGGCCGTCGAAAATCCGCCGGTAAAGCTCCCGGTAATCCGGTGCGTCGAAAACGGCGGCGCAGGAGCCGTCGGCGGAAAGGGTCACCGCGAGCCTGCTTGTCAGAATCAGATAGGGCATGACGCAGGTATTCCCGAAATGGCTGCCGACGCTGTCGTAATAGTACCGGGGGGAATATTGGCATCCGGCGGCGATGACCGGCATGATGCGGCGCAGGCAGTTCAGGTTGTAAACGCTGCTTCTTTCCTTCAGGGAGTTTTCCAGGCAGATGATATGCTGGATGCAAAGCCCTTCTCGGCGGATCCCGACCAAAGCGAGCTGTTCCATCAGGAAAGCGTGCTCCGGCTGCGCCAGCACCTGAATCCGGCCGTTCCGGCGCGCGGCTTCATCCTCCAGCACGATTTCGATCAGGCGGTTTACCTCAAGCTTCCCGTAAACCGTGCCGCCCGAAGGAAGATGGAGAGGCTGAGTTTGTGGGATCGGGACCCCACCCCCTGCGGGGGGAGGGTCGATATTTGCGAAAAACTCCGACACCGCCCTGCGGCGGGCGTAAACCCCTTCCCCCATTTTGGCGATCCTGTAATTCCGGATCAGCCGATCCGTCTCCTGCGGGTCCAGCAGAAGGACGGACGCGAATTTTTCCACGACGGACCGGTCGGCCGGAAGGCGGTCGCCTTTCAGGATTTTGTGAACCAGGGTGCGGTCCGTGCCGCACTCCGCCGCAAAGGCATAGATTTTCAGGCCGCGTTCCTGAATCAGGCCGCGCAGCTGCTCCGAAAACAACGACATCATGGACAGTCCTTTCCACAGCTTTAAAAACATTGTATCATAATTTTGGGGAAAATAGGAATAAAAATAGGAATAATTTGTGTCACAAAAACTGTCACATGTTGTTTCCCGGGAATAGAGGGCCTACACTGAAACCGGTGCCGTTTTTCAGAGCGGCCCTCCTTTTGGAAGGCGGATGCTGAAAAAGACACGAAAAAAACGGCGGGCGCGCAATTCGGCAGCAGAGGAGGGAAAATCTGAGATTAAAAAAACGCACCCCGAACGGAAACGAAAAAGAAGGAGTGAAAATATGAAGATCAAACAGAAATGCCTTTCCCTGCTGCTTGCGCTGACCATGGTCACCGGCACCGCTTTCAGCACCACAGCGTTTGCGGAGACGGATGAGAGCAACGCGCCAAAAACCATTTACGTCGATGCAAGTGGAGATGCAAGTGGAGATGGAACGGAAGAAAATCCTTATCAGAATCTTCCGGATGCTATTACAGCGGCGGCGGATGACGACACAGTAAAACTTCAGTCCGATTTGGAGGGCCTTACTAGTACGATCAAGATTAACAAGGCCATCACGATCGATGGGAACAGTCATACGCTGTCCTTTACCGATGAGTTGAACACGAAGGGGAACGGCGAGCGAAATGGCCTTCTCATCTTGTCGGACAAGGTGACTGTCGAAAGCTTAACAATTCAGATGAGTGCAGGCGCTGATGAAGCTGAAAGCTGGCAAGGCGTTTACGGCATCCAGGTTTATAAATCTTCGGATGTTACTCTGGGCAATGTAACCGCCGCCGGCGGAGACGGCGGTATTTTTGTCAACGATTCAGCGGTAATGCTGGATGGCGATATCGATGTATCCGGCAACGAGTTCGGCGGAATCGAGGTTTCCAATGGTTCGGCGAACTTAACATTAGCAGAGGGTACGGAGTTCTCCGGGACTTTTGACGAAAATCAACCGCCGATCTGGGTGGATTCCATAAGCTCTGAAACTGAAGCTGATGCTTTAGCGGAAGCCGAAGGTTATTTTGCGGCGGAAGGCTGGTCTGCGGAGTACAAAGATTCTACGGAAGGAAACGGTTCTCAGGTTTGGTTTACACAGGACGAGGAAGAGCCGCCGGCTGATGGTACAGGCACGCTCCAGGTTGCGGCTAGCGTAATCGGAGAAAAAATTACGGTTTCTTATCAGGCCGGCGGAGAAACCAAAACTGCGACAAACGGGGAGGAACTCACAGATATCCCCGAAGGTACGCCAGTGACGGCCACAGTAGACATTAGCAAGATTACAGAGCTTACAGAGCATAAGGAATATTACACCATTGACGGCACGGAAATTCTGCTGAATGGGCTACCTGGGGTTGACGGCACAAAGGTTAACGACACGACAGGGACCTTTACTTTT
>ENA-UOOI01000520-UOOI01000520.1-fermentation-metagenome-genome-assembly--contig:-NODE-520-length-48573-cov-3.738612_pt1 | contig 48573 bp, 33 predicted proteins | sample MGYA00245779_ERZ724027 | MGnify/ENA primary metagenome ERZ724027 (study PRJEB28704, sample SAMN03018318) | fermentation metagenome | biome: anthropogenic terrestrial biome; feature: soil; material...
AATAACACGTCCCCCTTCTGCACCGTGTCGCCCTTTTTCCTGTTCAACCCGGTGATGATACAACTCTCTACCGATTGCCCCTGCTTGGGCATGATTACTACAACTGCCATTGATGCACGATTTAAATATGCAAATATATATAATTTTAATTATTATCAACTGTGCTGACCTATGCTGACGCGATGATATATTACCTTTGATTGCCTCCAAAGATAAATACCATTAAATTAATACATAATATTTTTGGTTCACCAAAAGTCATTCTATTCATTATATTTAACTTAGCCACACAGAAATATCGACAAATGTACTGAATTTGATCTTTCGGTCGGTTCAATAATTGATTTTTCCTCTGTGATTTTTGATAGAAATCTTAATCAGCTATAAATTAAAGAGGTTATCATACGTGTGACAACCTCTTCAACAATTTTACATAATCTCGACTGTATCTACTCACCCATGATCTGGACCTCGCATACTCTTTTCCGTTCTCTTATTTGATCCCAATCGATAAAATAAATAAACCCGAAATCTCCCAGGGAAAGTTCACCGTCGATTAAGGGGATTGTCTCTGAGCGGCCAAAGAATACCGAACGCAGATGGGCATCGGTATTCAGGCTTCCCTTCGGTTCTTCATCGGGAAACGTGAGGGCGAATTCAATATGCCTGGGGCCCGGATGAAGGTATTGCCCTTCTGTCCTGCAAGTAGGGACCAACTTCTCCATAATGTTGTTCAAATCCTGCTGCAAATATTCCCTTCCGAAAAAATTCAAATCGTGGGAGCATTCCTGTGTGATCACGGAGCATGTGGTATGATGCGAATAAATTACACAAATTCCGTTTTTGACTCCAGACTCATCAACAATTTTTTTAACGCCGTCGGTTACGTTGTGAAAATCGGGTCTGTGATCTTTCGACTGTAACTCAATTGTTCCTCTGTAAAGTTTCATTCTTTTAATCTCCTTTTAATTTTTTAAATTTATAATTTATCACTTACTTCCCGTGTACTTCATCCCATGCTATGCGCACGGCATGAATCATTTCATCTAACATAGCCTCCGGATCCCTGGCTTTCATGATGCCACTTGTAGTTCCTGTGGCGTCGGCCCCGGCTTTTATTACTCTGTAAACATCCTGTCCGTTCTTGATTCCTGCAGCCTGCAGGACCTGAATTTCCCGATTTACCCTTTTGACAGCCGAAGTAGTGGCTATTATGTATTCCTCGTCGCTGGTCTGTCCTGTCCCGATTAACTCCGTTGGTTCCGCCACAATGATATTGGGAGAGAAATGGGCGATAGCTTCCGCCTCTTTGAGAGAATCGGCACAAACAATGGTTACCAACCCGACTTCATCCGCCCGCCTGATTGCCTGATACAAATTAGCCATCGTCATCGGTTTTTCCGCATGGTTAAGCATCACACCCACGGCTCCGGCAGCTTTTACCGCTTCGGGAAGGATCGAACCCAATCCCCTGCCCACCGGTAAAGGATCCATATGCTGGGCAAATATGAGTACATGTTCGGTTTCTTTTGCTAACCGATAAATATCGGTAGGCTGAGGGGTTAAGATAATCCTCACATCGTATCTGGCTGAAGCTTCGTCGGCCGCTTTTGCCAATTTCAACATCTTTTCTCCATAGAGAAAAGCTTTTGGTCCAATCTCAAAAAATGGCGGTTTAATCGTTAGTCCTTTATACATGGTTATGTCAATTATTAAGTTTCTTTCCTACCGCTCCCCCCGGATGGATAAGGGCAAATTGCTCAATTTTATATCCGGTTTGTTCCATAATAGCGGAAAGCATGGCATCGAAAATAGCGACTGTGACTACAAAACTTGATGTGGCCATGATGTTTAACGGATCACTCTCCCTCCTGATCTTCATCGGAACCACTATTTGAGATTTCTCGGATAAGGGAGAATTCAGATTTTCCGTGATACCGATCAGTATTGCCTCTTTTTTATTGCACACATCGATGATCGGGAGCAATTCAGCCGTTTTTCCTCCGCGGGAAACCATAACCACCGCGTCCCCTCTTTTTATACATCCCAATCCGCCGTGAACAGCTTCCGCGGGTGACAGGAATTGAGCATTCCGTTCAATACAGCACAGAGAATGTGAAACATTTTTTGCTGCGCAGGTAATAATTTTGGAACAGGTACTCAATACTGTAACAGCTTCATAAAAACGCTCAATATCCAGGTAATCTATGATGTCCGATATAGCATCGCGTTCTATTCTCAGGGACTCTATTGCTTTCTGCATTATGACATCTCTTGTCAATCCTCCCATAATTCTTTGTTTTTAATATCTTTACTCCAATTTTTATATTTTTCCATTTCCACCGGATCGGGATAAATGGTTTCTGTGAACGCCATTTGACTTTCCATAACTTCATCCATATTCTTAAAGCGCGACATTCCTACCCTACATAACATCGCCGCCCCCTTACAGGCAAGTTCGCCGGATTCGGGCAGTAAAAATGGCCGGTCCAGTATATCGGCTTTAATTTGCAACCACAGCCGGCTACGGGCTCCTCCTCCTGAAGGAACAATGGCCTGCGCATCCGTCCCATCTAATTTTTTGACAAGGCCATCTAAACTCAATCCCGTCGACTCGAGGATCGCCCTTACAAAGTGACCGTGGGTATATCTTTTTTTTACGTTTATAAAACCTTTTAAATCCATATATTCGTTCGCAGATGATTTTGCAACCAGCCCTTCACATCCCGGCGCAATTGTTTCGGCCAATGCAAGCAGTTGGGGTATGGAAAGTGCGGGAGCATAATTTGATTGATACCACTCCAAAACTATCGCTCCGTTTGCATTGAAAGCCATCTGAAAATAGTGACTGTCATCCACCCCTTGCGAGATATTCACACCTATCCGTGGTTTATATTCCTTTTGGCAATTGACGCAAGCCAGAACGGTTCCTGTTGATTCACTGATGTAGTTCAGTCTGGGAAGCCCGGCACCGATAGCGACCATATGGTGGTCTAATCCGCCTGAAAACATATTTGTATCGGGAGATAAACCTATAAGCCCTGCACCTTTTTCAGTAAGATTTCCAACCAGACTTCCCATTTTTAATAGAGTCGGCAAATGTGTTTTTTCAATATTAAAAATGTCTGTAGCCTCCTGCCACCACCGACCTTCCGGAACATTTAGTAAACCCGTCATAGACGAAGTGCTTACATCACTTATACGGTTACCGGTAAGAGTAAATGTCAAATAATCAGAGATAGACATGATACTCCTTACCTTTTCCCATATATAGGGTTGTTGTTTTTGAAACCAACCTATTTTTGCAATAAGTGAATGTTTGCCGGGTGAAATTCCCAGTCCTGTTTTATAAAGAAAGTCCGTCTTCTTTAATAGTGTTTGCACTTGGGCAGATCCATCCTCAGCTCTCTCATCACTCCATAAAATCAAGGGTGTTAACGGATTATCCGACTCATCCAGTAGAAGGAAACTATTGGCCTGGGAAGAATAAGACAGAGCCTGTATTTTATTGGAAGATATGTTCGCCTCTTTCATTGCATACCGGATACAAAGACGGAGCGTTTTCCAGAAAACAGCGACTTCCAACTCACAAACACTTCCTCCATAGCCACTCTTTTCCACCGGATGCCTGCCTAACCCGTGCAGTTTTCCGTTTTCATCAAATATACCTGCTTTGAAATAACTTGTGCCTAAATCTATTCCAAGAAAGAAACTCATTTGTTCAATTGTTCAATTACATTAGTCGTTTTCTGCGCTTGGTATAACCAAAGCAAGCTTTGTTTCTGCTCTTGCTTAACGAAAACGTTCCAGTAAATCAATCGTTTTTTTTATTAGTATTCCCCCTGATCTGTAGTCGAAAAGCGAATTTCCGGCTTCGTAAAAACCCTTATCGACTGCTTCCTTTGTAGTGATATATCCCTGTAATTCTCCGTTTGCATAAGTGATTAAAGAGATATTTTTATACAAAGCTTTTAATTCAAGCCCATACTCGGCAAAAATTTCTCCCGGCCAGGCAATAAAACTCCAATACCCGATCCTGATCATCTGTATTTCTGCCGGTAAACAATTCTTATAGGCCTCGTCCAATAAATTGGATTGAGCCTTCTTAGTAAGAAACAACAATTCTTCCGCTCCAAACCAATCCACTTCTGCCGTCCGGACTTCCTGTCGATTACCGGACGATTTTCCCAGCTCTTCGAAGCGCTTTTTTGCCTTGTCTCTACGTTGTTGTGCCCATTCGACCGCAGGGAATTTGCGTTTCGGTAAATCCGTCCCGGTTTGTACGGATCGAACTGTCCATTCTGATGAATAAACAATATCCTCTGTCAATTTTGACAAAATTGAGCCGGCAACGATCTCTCCAATACGGTGGGCCTCCTCAAATGTATTCGACTTGGTGACATGGCGCGGACTTTGATTCCCCGCAGTTCCGGTAAAGTATATTACGGGACAATCTGTCCCCAATAGTTCCTGCTGCAATTTTTCGCGAACAAAATAAGGGAAATCGCTGCTGTAGAGTCTGGAGTCCTCGTGCAGAATAGTCGGGTGCATACTGCAGACCAACATAGATGCGATATATTCCTTATTCCTACTATTCCGGACAATCATAGCGGGTACCTCCATATCTTTGGCGCCGGAAGGATCATGCCGATTAGTCCCTGCTCCCGTTGCATCGCCCGTTACAAATGCAATTTCAGCTGAAACGGCATTTTCAATAGCCTGAAAAGCAGCTTGTACGGTTTTCTTTTCCATATACCTCAAATAATCCCTATCTACCTTCGGGACAATCGGATCATTTTCACTGATAATACAATCTACGGTTACCGGTCCTGAGTGCGTATGGGTTGCTGCTATCATGATGTTTGAAGCCGGAATACCTTTTTTCTCAGAAATAACACGTCTGATCCGGGTAACCATATCTTTGCTTATATAAATGATATCGTTGGAAATAAACAAAACTTCTTCTTTTCCATCGCTCAAATATAAAGCAGAACTTAGTAATAGATCATGCGTTCCCGTACTTGTTCTTTCCACAAACGGATAACCGTGAAGAAAATGCGAATCTTGAGGCGTAATATTTGTAAATGCTGCTCCGGCTTTGAATTGAGCCTCCCCAAACTTCCCGGTAGAGGAGGTTTTTGGAAAAATATTGTCAATCATTCTTTTATATGGATCTATTTTCGTTAAAAATCTGAACAGGCTATGGGTATTAAGAGAAGCCCTTCTTTTCTATTAGAAAGAATGGAGGGCAGTTGTTTAATATCCTTTATTCCAATCAGTTTCAATATTCTGAGCAATCGTTTCCGAGATAAATACATCCGTCCGTAGTGTTTGTAATAAGGATTCCGGCACAAGAGGTGTTACCGGGCCATGCAGTACAAGACGGGAGATAAAACGTTGCCAGGCTGTTGTCGTGCCATGCACCGTAATAGCATGTACATCTATCCGGTGCTTCGCTTTTATTACCTCTAAAGGCCCAATCGTGGCGGCCTTCGGAGGAATTGCCGCCAAATTACCGCTCTTACCGAAACATCCGTGCAAAGAATTCTGAGCAAGAGTAAAGGGACTCAAAGTACATACCCGGGCACTCATATTCTTCCACTCCTCAAGTGTCCCTTGAAATTCCGGAGCATCGGGTTCTATAAAGGCCAAATGGCCTGTCCATCCCGGACCGCTGTAGCATATATCCGCTCCACCCATATCATCAATCATTTTTCCGTAATCTTTCAAATTTTTGTTGGTGAATCCGATAAAATGACTTTTTTTGGGCCTTAATTTTTCGTCTATTTCATAATAAAAATACTTCATCATAGCGTGGGTAAAAGCGAATTTCCAATTTTCAGGGGCAATGTTTCCGTGCTCATCAGCATATTCGTCCATAGCGAAAGCATAGATATTTCTGCAATCAATATGGCAGGTATTAATCAAACGGGCAACATGCCTGTATATCGGAGCGGGGTTGGGAAGGATCATCACAAGTTTATTTCCTGTTTCGGAAGCATGCTTGATCCTCGCGAACATATCTGTAAGCCAGATATAATCAACATCGGCATCAGGCATTACTTTTATTATAAATTCAGGATTTGAGTGCTTCTCAATATCTTCCTTCTTAATATTGGTAACCCTGAGTATCTCGTTTTTATCTTTAAACGGTACCCATTCAGAAGGGTTAAAATCAAATTGTCGATGCCCAAGAGTCAGATGGTCAGGCTTGGTTCTTTCTGTTTGTTTCATATGATTATTTTATTTTTTCTTGTCGGTATCATATCATTTCCTTCCAAAAAAACATTTTCCCTTTATCCACGTTTGCAATACCTCTAATTTCTCATCAATCACGACAAAATCAGCATCGTAACCGACAGATAATTTTCCTTTTTTATGATCAATGTCCAGTACCTTTGCCGGATTGGCACTAAGTAACTTAGAAGCTTCTACAAGACTTATACCCAACCATTTCATGGCATTTCTCAATGCCTGATCCATAGTTAATCCGCTACCTGCCAGTGTATTATTCTCTACGGACCGGGCAGGACTCCCTTTCGATGAGAAGTAAATCTCACCGCTATTGCCAAATACAAATCGTCCGGGCTCCAACCCGGCACCTACATTGGCATCCGTAATTAAGCAAACCTTCCCGGGGCCTTGCGCCTTACAAGCCAATGCCATCTTTATCGCAACCGGATTCACATGTACCCCATCCAAAATAAAATCCACGCTTACACGTTCGTCTGCCAGGATCGCTTCCACTGCACCGCAAGGTCTCACCCCCGCCTCCGTAACTTCCGGACAAGGGAAAACATCATAGAAATGGGTTGCATGACAGGCACCCAACTCTATCGCCCGTTGGGTTTCTTCTACATTTGCGGCAGTATGGGTCATAAATACCGGAGTATCATTATCCGCCATCAGCGGAATAAGGGTTTCAATTCCTTCCACATCGGGAGAGATACTGAATATGGCTTTATAGGGTTTAGCGGCATTGATCAAAGATCTTACCCTGTCGGCATCGGAGTGTGCGATCGCATCGGAATTCAGCGCTCCTGTTATTTTGAGAAAAGGCCCTTCCAGATGAAATCCTAAAATTTCAGCACCTTGGGTTTCTGTCTTTACCAATCCGGAAAGAAAAGCCTCATCTTCTCCTTTCGGACGGGGGGCAACAGTAGGTAGAAAACCGGTAACTCCGTACTGAGGCAACGCCCTGCATATTTCTGTCAAGGCCTCCGGGCCATCATCGACTAATGATGTATGGATACCATGAATATGTAAATCGATAAAACCCGGCAGGATGTAAGCGTTTCCCATATCAACAATATGATTGTCCGGAGGTAATTCCCCAACATCAATAATGTACCCATTCTCTATAGTAATGTACCCATCCTTTATTCCGGATGTCATTACGATTTGTCCCTTGAAAGACAATTTATTACCTGCTTCTGTATTCATATTATCAATTAGAAATTATATTCAATAGTTTCTTATGGCGTTTTTCTTCATGCATAAACCTTGTTCCCACCGGACAACCGTGCCGGACGCGGCGAACCATTTAACGCAACCAGCGGTATGACGTTTTACTAGCTACGATCCGTCAAATTCAACCGTATAGGGCACGTGGTTGTTGCGGTCTTTTTATTCGTCTACTATTAACAGTGGAGTTTCATAATTATTTTCAATATATAAATGATCAACTTCGCCTATTTTGTTAAAACCTGCTTTTGCTATATACATTTTTCGGGGATGAATTCTTTCTTTATTATAATGCGCGTGAAAAACAACTCGCAGGTCTCCCTGTTTGTCCTTGAACATGGAGTTATGCCCGACTCCAACAAGATCACCTGGCTTTTGCAAAAGAGGGTTATTGGGATATTTTAGCCATTCCCCCATAATATCAGTAGCTGTGGCACAACCGATACCGTAGAATTGACTTTCGTAGCTATTTGCCGAATACGTCATGTAATACAATCCGTTATGCTTGATCACAAAGGGGCCTTCGTTCACCCTAGGCCAAACCTGTTCCCAAGCCTGCGAAACATGGATGCACGGGTGCAGTGTCTCGGTTTTAATAGTCATCAAATCATTTTCCAATTCCGCCACCCAGATATTTAATCCATCATTAAAACGGTCGAAAAATAAATACGCCTTACCGTTATCGTCAATAAAAAGTGAATTATCGATGGCTCTCTCTCCTTCAAACATAGGTTTTTTGACAGGTTGTCTGAAAGGTCCTAGCGGAGAGTCTGCAATTGCCACACAAATATGTTCTTCAGCAGAATAGTACATGTAGAATTTTCCATTGACATAATATACTTCCGGTGCCCAAAACCATTTATTACCAAAAGAATCGTCCTTGTGAAGCGCGAGCCTATCTTGTTTCTTCCATTCCTTTAAATCTTGCGAAACATAAACTTCAATACCATTATCCGAATTGGTGCCATACGCGTAATACATTTCATCATGCAAAAGTATGTAAGGATCGGCTAAGGTTAATTCAGCATATACTTTTGAAGTTGTAAAATTAATTTCTTCCAAATAAACTGTTTTACCGCTTTTGTCTTTTACATAAGGTAAAATATTGTATTGGGTATTTCGTTTTAATCCTGATAATGTAATGTTCGCGTTTACAAACTCTTTTATCACCGGATCATGTACGGTTACTTCCGTTTGGCTATAATGAAACCCCCATTCACTCAAATGATCTGTTAAAGCAAATGATACTACAGCCGCATTGCTTGTGATTGCTTCCGGACTAATAGCTACCGTATAAATTAATGTTGCTAATGTAGTGAAATTTTTCTCCGCACCGTATTGAACGGTGCCATCATTAATATAGGCACGATAGTGGTAGGTATGTTCGGGTGTTAAGCCTGCAAAAGTTACCTCGAAAATATCGAGGGAAGCCTTAGTCTGAGGATACTTCTTATACCCGTTTCCATCGTTCAATTCAATGCCATATTGAGTGATGGTACCGGTCCCTTTATCTGAAATCTTTCCCTTACATACAGCCATTACATCACCAACATCCTGCACATCGAGCGTTTCCACCTGTGCCGGACGATTACCTATACCGGTTTCGGTTTCACCTTTACATGAAAACCAAAATAACACGACTCCCAATAACGTAGATAAAATTATCTTACAGAAAATCCCCGGATTTTGATTTTTCATTTTCTCATCCTTTTTCATTTTCTTATTCCTTTATTTTATTTTTATTCAAATTGTTTTCACTATCCACTGGTTCTCCCAACCTTGTTCCCACACATATCCCGTTATCCAATGATATTTTCCTTTATAAAATCCCCGCTGTTCCTATGTTACGCATACATTCCACCGTCCATCAAGATATTTTCCCCATTGATATAAGCTCCTGCTTCGGAAGCAAGTAAAACTATAATCCCTTTGATATCATCGTTATTTGCCATACGCCCGACCGGAACTTTTTGAGAATAATTCTCAACAAAACGTTCGGGCTGATTATTGAATAAACCGCCGGGACTTATCGAGTTCACTCGTATATTCTTTCCAGCATATATTCTTGCTAGATAGCGTGTTAAATTGATCAATCCTGCCCTATGAAAGAAATAATCTGGTGGAGGATTACCCATGCTGGTACCTTTATAATTTGACAAATCGGGACCAAACATCCCCATCATGGATGCGATATTGATGATGCTTCCTCCTCCGCCCTGTTCGATCAAAGAAGCCATCTCACGTAGAATATCCATGGCTCCCGTAGCATTTATTTCCATCGATTTCGCGAAGTTCTCCATCGGGTCATCATATCCCTTCATCGGTCTGGCAACAGCATTGTTTACAAACACATCCAACCTGCCAAACTGATCAATTATTGCTTTTTTTAATGATAATACCGACTCATGATCTCCCTGGTCAACTTGCATAGCATGCACATCAAACCCTTTCTCACAAAACCGGGATACAACATCCTTTACATTATCCATATTTCGGGATGCAATAATCACCGTTCCGTCAGCTTCTGCCAAACCTTCCACGATGCATTTGCCATAGTTTCCGGCCCCCCCCGTTACTAATGTTATTTTACCACGCAGGCTCAATAATTCTTTTACATTCATAACTCAATATCTTAAAACTTCGACATATCTATAGTTGCTCCACTTTGCTTTTTGCTTTCGTTGGCAGCAATCAACGTACGTATTATATTTTCGGTTTTATCGAAAGACAGACGTGAAGCCCCTTCCTGCACTGAACGGATGAACTCGATGATAGTATCCCTAAACATCGAATAGGAATTTTTTATATCAATAAGTCTCCAACCCTGCTGTCCGAAGAGTGAAAGTTGAAAAGTGGAGGAAATATCCATAAAGAGATGCACCGTCGCTTGAAGTCCGTTTTCAAATTCTATGTGAACAATATCTTTATCTGTTTTTCCTGTATATTTCACAAAAGCGAGACGAGGATCATCCAATAAGGAGAATAACGCCTCTAACAAATGGACACCATATTTTTTCCAATCTTTTTTTCCGACAGCCGTAGCGAGTTCCAGCTTACCCAACGCATTTATTTCCTGTTTCACAATTCTGCATTCATTGGCATAACGCATGGAAGAACAAGACATCAGGAATTTACCTTTGGCATTCTCTTCAGAAAAGTAGTGCAGGTCCTTCATCGTTATAGCAAGCGGTTTATCGACAAATAGCGGTATTCGGGCATCTAAAAATGGCTTCGCCATGGCAACATGATTTTCCGGATCATCACGGCAAAGCAGCACTGCGTCTACCCAAGGAATCATATCCTCCAGATTATCTACAATCCTCGATATATTGCATGTTTTTGCAATGCTTTCGGAGATACTACGTTCCTGTGTCCAAACACAAGCCACTTCGGCTCCGGGAATGCCGAGTGTATCCTTATTGGCTTCGAGATAATTTGTGACCGCCGGATAACCGAGTCTGCTAATCTCTTCGCCGTCGAAAGTCCCGTTTATTATTGAAGACCAGGAGTAGGGATGTGCATTACCCGGACTCATTCCAATTACACCTAATTTTATCATATCTCTTTCTTCATTACTCATATTTCGCACTTCCCTCAAACAATTGACAAAGAAATAGAAGGGTAATGCATTAATCTATATCTCTGTTTCAAGAAGCAATATTTTACTTTTGTACGTGCGGTTTTCAACAGGCCAATTCAAACCAACATTCATCAAAAACGAGCCTGTATATCTTCCTATCTCCTTATTCTCTGATATATCTTTTACAATATACATGGAATCCGGGCGTAATGACATAAGTTGGATACTCTTTGATCCTCTTTCAATAAACTGACTACCGGTGGCGTTATAGGCCATATTAAAACAGAATAACAGAGAGAAATTTTTATCATGAGTTACATATTGTGAAGCAGATCTATTCGTCTCGAATGGTGAAATCAAAGAATAATGATCTCCTTTTTGTACAATCCCACGTATGTTTTTATATTGTTCAATTTTTTTTCTCGCGATTTCCTTTTCTTCATCATTCCATGTGGTGATATCTGCCCCGATACCCAATACACCAGTCATGGAGACATCAAATCGATAGTCAAGAGGCATGGTTTGATGTCTGGTCATGCTGGTTACCCAAGACACCATGGTATTGGCAGGAAGCATTTTCGCATATCCGTGTTGAATAAACAGTCTGTCAATAGGGTCGGTATTGTCACTCAACCATGCCTGATCCATCCTGGACAACATTCCCAAATCAACTCTGCCCCCTCCACTTGCACAGGTTTCAAATAGTACATCTGGAAATTTTTTCCTGAGTTCATCAACCAGTCGATAAACATTTTCTGTATGCCGAATACGCGCTTCTCTCTTTAAACCCTGTGGTGCTTCTTGCCAGCCTGGTTCAGATAAATGATTATTCTGATCCCATTTAATGAAATCTATATCATTATTTTCCAAAAGATTGGTTAATGAATTCAATAAATACCCATAAGCGCCTTCATTCGCCAAATTAAGAATCTTTCTAAATTTATTGCCCTCACGATTAGGAAATTGGAATACCCACTCGGGATGTTTTCTATAGATATCACTGTTCGGGTTAACATTTTCCGGTTCAACCCATAATCCAAATTTCATTCCAAGTCCATGAACATGGTCAATTAACGGCTTTAAACCATTAGGAAATTTGTGCGTATCAACATCAAAGTTTCCTAATCCGCTTTGCGACCTTCCATCCGTTCTGTCTTTAAACCAACCGTCATCCACGACAAACAACTCAACCCCGATTTCTTTGGCCACGTCCGCCAATTTAATTTGTTGTTGTTCATTGACATCATAATGAGTGGCTTCCCAGCTGTTATAGAGCACAGGACGTAATTCATCTCTAAAATTGGAGGGAAGGACATGACTCCGAATATAATTAGCAAGATTCACCGAAGCATTATCTGCTCCCCGGTTCGAATAACCGAATGTGATTTTGGGGCTAATAAAACTCTGCCCCGGAAAGAGAGTCCAATTTGAATCCCAAAAATTAATCCCTCCGGTTATCTGCAGGGCACCATCAAATTTTTGTTCAAAAAACAATCCCCAATTTCCACTATAATGAAGGGAGCCGAACCATGTAGAACCGTCGCTTTTTGTAGCTTCTGATGTTTGAACCATGAACCAAGGAGCATTCTCATTACTCTTGAAACCCTTAGATTGAATCACTTTTAAACCCGTGGTGAGGTGAGCCCGTTCAATTTGAAATTCATTCATGTACCTCCCCGAGAATTGAGTCAGGATATATTTGTCGGCTGGCAAATTAACACTGCCCGATAATAAATTCTCAATCAGCACTTTATTCTCTTTGTCGGTATTTGTCACAGATATCCATTTTTCTATTATATCAAATTCTTTGTAAACTTTGAAATATGACGTGACCTCAAAGGGATAATGAGAATCCTTTTGCACTATTTTCAATAAGGGAATCCCATTGTCATTTGTTATTTGATATGAATCATACACCAAATTCAAGTCCCTGACGTCATCCGAAAAAACCACTTCAATCACAGGAGTTTTGTAAGGGAGCCCTCCTCTCACCGGAATTTCATCGAGGGGTGCCCATTTTGTATTTCTTCGTTTAAAATCGAATTGATCTTTTTGTCCATAGAATACATGTTCTACTTTATTATTTGACACTGTCATTTGATATACAGAGTTATCTGTCTGCAAAATCCAGCCTTCCGGATTTACAGTATTAATTATCTCTTGTGCCGATAAACTTAGAAATAACGAAGGAAAGAAAAAAAGATACAAAAACAATCGAATTTTTATCATTATAAATTAAATATTGCCCTCCCTAAAACCTCATTTCTCAAAAATGTGAAAAATAGAGATATTTCGGTCGGGAATTGTTTAAAAAATTACTAACTCATGTTTCGCACTTCCCTCAAACCATTGACAAAGAAATAGAAGGGGAATGCATTGATTTCTATATCTCTGTATGACAAAATTTCACATATTATCCTCTGATTATCAATTCAGTTTTAAACCGCGAAACATCAGTTTATTATTTATCTCAACCAATTCATTTTATCCCAATACGGCAAGTTTATAAATTCCGGGTCGGGATATGCCAGTTTTTTTGCTTTATTGAAAGTTACCGGATTCAGATAATTGCCATTAGCCGTTTTTAGTGTCTCTTCAAGATATTCTTTCCTATCGATACCTACTAATACGGATGATATTTCAGGAAACGAAAGGGCGAATTTTGTAGCAAGTGCCGGCAAAGTTATATCCGCTTCCCGGATTATATCTCCGTATCTGGAAATATGATTCTCCACATCTTTCAATGCTGGATGCAGGTTCTTACCCCTATCGCTCAGAAGCCCTTTTAAAAGTACCGATCGTACCACTATACCCACTCCCTTCTGGTAGGCTTCTTGGAATAGAGTTCCTTGCCTTTGATCCATTATATTGAATGGTAATTGAATCATATCCCAGTATCCCTTGTCTATCGCTTTTTTGGTCTCCCCGGTTGTATAAGTAGAAACACCTGTAGCCCTGCAAAGGCCTTTGTTCTTCAACTCGTTAAAAACAACAGCGATCGTTTCGTTCTCAAGTATTTTCAGATTTGCCTGATGGAGCATAAAGATATCCACGTGGTCGGTCTGCAATGCCTCTAAACTTTCCTGGAGCGACTCAATAATTATTTTACGTAATTCTGAGTCGAGAGGAAGATTGCCGTCTCTATCCAGCAGATGTCTACATTTTGTTGCCAGTACAATTTTACTCCGCCTGTCGTTAAAGGCTTTTCCCATGACATTTTCACTGTTGCCATACATTCGGGCTGTATCAAAAAAATTAATTCCTGAATCGACAGCCAAATGAAGCAGGTTCACAGCTTCTTTCTCGGACAGCATATCCTCGGAATTGTTTATTCCTATACCGTAAGGCATACCTATCTCAACCCCTCCGAAAGCAATCTCCGAAATTTCTATACCTGTTTTCCCTAATTCTCTTTTTTGCATACTCTTTATTTATACGGTCCAAAGGAAGAAAGGTTTTCTACTTCTTTATTAACCTTCAATCGGTTAAAACTATCAACCAGTTCATTGCAATAATCACTTAAGCCTATTACATCAGCACCAATACTAATAAATTGATATCCTATATTTATCAATTCGTTTACATTATGGATACTTCCGGTGGTGGCGGCAAATTTTCCATGCTTGCGTGCAATTTCTGCTACCCGCCTGCGTGTCTCTATCAATAGAGGGTGATCCCATTGTCCTGGGGCTCCTATCCCTTGGCTAAAATCGCCTGGTCCGAAAAAGAGCATATCATACCCATCCAAAGCTGCAATTGCTTCTAAATCATCAAGGGGTTCGGGATCTTCGATTTGCAAGGCAATAAATCGTTGTTCATTGGCTTGTTTTAAATAGTGTTGAAAATCAAGATTCGTATAAGCCCCATCAGCATTACCTCCGTCAATCGGACGCCTCCCGATGGGATGGAAACGGGTGTGAAAAACCACCTGTTTCGCGTCTTCCAGATCCATGATATGAGGTACCAGTAGTCCCGTGACATCCATCTCGAGCGGTTTGATAAGATCACTGTAGCTTCCACGAGAAACCCGAACCATTACATCGGCATTGTATGATTTTACTGCCCAATTTTGGGCTTTAATTTGACTCCAGTCCTGCACAACGTGCTCTCTATCCAGCCAGATACAATCAAAACCCGACATCGCTGCAATTTCGGCAACTTCACCTCCCGACAAGTTTAATTTGAAACAACTAACTATTTCGCCTGCTCTCAATTTTCTCAATACCCTGCTTTCTTTCATGTTCATATCATTCTTTTATCGTGATATATGTGATTTTCTATTTCTCTATTTTAATATTACTTTTTACCATGAAAAGGAGGAGTATACAAACGAGTAAACTAAACGCTGCAACTTGATATATAGTGCCTAAGTCAATACTCATATCACGCATAACTCCTGTTAGAAAAATACCCAATCCGCCAACCATTGTCGCGAACATGTTCATCACTCCATAGGCAGTAGCCCTATACCTGTTTTCAACAAAAAGGCACATGATTGGCATCAGGTTATCGTCCACGGTCATCCTCATAAACCCGTAAACCATTAGAAAGACTATAGCCAAGGGCAGTACGGAGGTGTAGCTTGCCAAAAAGACACAAGGGGCAGCAATAGCCAACCCGATGATAGGGACAAGAACACGGGCATATTTATTTCTCACACTCCATTTATCGGTAATTACCCCTGCCAGAATAGCGCCTATTATTGATACCGGATAAAGATAAGCTGTTGCATATAAGCCTGCCTGCGTTTGAGATAACTGGAAGTTTTCCTGGTAATAAGTAGGGAGCCACGCGGATATCATCCAACTGACAAGTCCCATAAATCCCCAAAAAATAAGAAGGTAGATGTATGCCGGTTTGCTAAATATAATTTTAAAAACACCTGTAAACTTGATATTTTCTTTCTTGTCCTCTTTTTTCTTACTTGTATCCGTAGTTTCAAGAATACCTGTATGAACCGGTTCTCGCAATAGAAATATTAATATAACCGCGTAAGAGATACCAATAAGCCCGAAGCCATTAAAGGCTAAATTCCAATTAAATTTTTCAGCAATCCATCCTCCCAAGAACCCCAAGCTCTGTCCTAACATAACACCGGCTAAATGTAGACCCGTTGCTAGGGACTGAGTAGATCCCCTATGGTAATCTACAATTAAAGCCAAAGCTGCCGGGATATAAAATGCTTCGCTAATACCCATCAACGCTCTTGAAAATAAAAGCTGATTATAGGTTGTGGCATGACCAGTCATCCATGTTACTAAAGACCAGATAAATAAACTTGCTATAATAACATGGCTCCTTTTAAACCGGTCAGCCATAAATCCGGCTAAAGGGCTTAGGATCGCGTATATCCACAGGAAGATTGAGGTCAGCAACCCAAACTCTGCCTCGGTCATAGGGATCGATTCCATGATTGACCCCCTCATAGTAGTCAGCATGATCCGGTCCAGATAATTTAACAGTCCGACCAAAAAAAGAAGTCCTACTGTAAGCCAGGCTCTTGAAGGTAGTTGATGGGGGTTCGGTGTTGGCATTTTGCTGATTTTTATCTATATTCCCTTTTTTATTCTCGCTTATAGGAAAATTTTAATACTCTTTGCCAATTTCCAAAATTGTTCCTGCAATATGACGTGTACCATTATCTTTATTAAAGTAGTATACAACAAGTACCCTGTCTTTATCTAATTGAACAGGCCATGAATAACCTATATCTCCGTTTCCCCCATCACTACGTAAAACGAACTCAGGGGCAGTAGCATAGTCTGTACATTCGGCATTGAGTATTCTGGCACGAATTCCATAAGGTTTATGACGGTAACCGTAAGTTAGCAAAACACGGTTGTCCGGGAGTCTGAGCGCGTTCAAAGGATGCCCCTGAAACCCCATTGACTCCCATTTGAAAGTTTTGCCTCCATTCGTAGAACGGGCAATACAAGCCTGGTCATCAAAATTTGCTGTTCTCATAAACGCGATCAAGTCTCCTTTGGGTGTTTCATATATGGAAGTTTCATTAAAGCTTACTTTGTCATCCTTGGCTACCAAGCCTGAATATTGCCAGGTTAAACCTTTGTCTTCAGAGACAAGCAGATGATTAGAATTCTTTCTTACAGGTACAGAATCATTAACTGCAACCACCCAAAAAACCCGTCCGTCTTTTCCTTCATATAGTGCACCTCTATTGTAGGCGGGCAAGGGATCTCCAAAAGGATTGAAATTTATTTCCTCATCCACATGTGGAGGATAAATCGGGTCTTCCCATGTTTTTCCGTTATCAAAAGACCGGACAATATATCCTCCGAGAAAGACTGCTCCTCCATTCTTAAAGTATGGTGTTTTAAGATTTGAAAGTCCATCAGGTTTAATGAAAGTCCATCCGTAGCTGGTACAAAGAATTGTACCATCCTGCAATTTTACTAAGCAAGGGTCTTGGGATCCACCAAACGGATGAGCATAAATAAGTTCCGGTTTCTCGGTCCATATTTCTCCATCTTTAGAACGTACCGATACTAGGTAGCTATTGGGGTCCACATGACTGCTACTACTTTCGCCAAACACCTTTCTCTCCGGAGCACGACGGAAAGCAACAATAAAATCTTGCTCATCCGTTTTAATAACAGATGGAAACGATGAATAATATTGAGCATCCTCATAGATAATTATATCTTTTATTTTTCTGATATCCGACTGCTTGGGATTATTGCTACAATAACAGGTAACGACTGACGAGACAGTTAGTAATAACGTGATAATGTAATATTTCCGGTTCATAAGTAAGTAAACAATTATTTATTAGACTTTTGTAATTCAATCTCTTCAATGTATAATGTGAAAAATCGAGAATATCCCGTTGCTGTTTAATTTTGTGCAACTCTCTATCAGAAACTCTCTATATGTTTTATTCGTAAAATCGCAAACGCGCAATAAGACAAGACATCAACAGATTGCGGATCATCTAACCCTTTTTTCTTATCTATTAAAGCAGAGATAATCTCCAGTTCATCTCGGCCTCCTTTTTCGGCAAAGGCCTCTAAAACATTCATGCAAACATTATTCTTTTCCTCATTTCTACTCAAAGACAGCAGGTTGTCCCAAATCTCCTTGTATGAATCCGTTTGAATTGCATTGTTATTAGCTGTTATGATTGCTGTTGTCAATAAATTCACTTTTATTGGATTCTTATTTGATTCCGAAAGAGTTGAGTCGGATAGAATTTTCCATGAAGAATCTTTCAATATTCCTAGTTTTCTTAATGCGTAAAGAGAAATTGATCGAGTTGAAAAATCATATTGCTCAGATACGGAAAACCTCAATAATAATTCCTGTACAATTTCAAAGTTTTCATCAGACGTATAGGCAAAATTCCACAGTTTATAAATTGAAAAACTATCCGGGATTCCCCCTGTAAAGATATCGCTTAATTTGGTTTCATCACCAAAAACCGGGACCTCAAGTTTCGCCAGTGTCTCTATTGCATGAAGCCTGTCGGTACTATTTTTATCAAAATACGCTTGCCTGAGCTTATCGATCCACACTTCCTTTTGCTGCAGTTCTGTTTCCGTTTGCATCAAAACCCGCCATATTCCAATCCGGTAAGGAGAAATATCTCCATATAACTGTTCTTCTCTTATGAAAAGTTCTTTCACTCCATCGGGATATCCACTCCACAACATAAACTCTGCTGCATGGACTTTTATCCATTCTTTTTGGTTCTTCATATTACTTTCTAAAATGGAAAGAGTATTCACCACAAGACAATCCGTTATTTTTGTATTTGATTTTGATTTCATATTACAAGACAATAGAGGCAACATCAAAACCCCTATACATAATATCTTCCTTTTTTTTGTCAAATATCCCATGTCGAAATTTTACAGTTGTTTTTTTGCAATTTTTATCTCCCTGATTTTAATGGCTTTTCGTTCTTCTTTATTTTGATTCAAATACCTGAAGTCGGAATAAATGACCAAAAAACTATCGGGACCGGTAGCCAAAAGCTGCGTATATCCGCATGAAGCAGCAACATCGTTCGCGTCATTAAATGGTACCATTTCAAAAGGGTCTGTCCATTTTTCGCCCTTGCCATCGAGCGAAAAGCGTATCTGGACGCCGGGACGGCCGGAAGCGAGCACGAGTACGCCATTCTCCAGTTGAAGCAGTTTGGGGAGTACCCCCGAGGGTGTGAATGCTCGCGGCTGAGACCATGTCACACCTTGGTCCGACGAGCGTGAGAGATACATGGGACCCCTCCCGTAAGCATCATCGGTTCGCATCACGCAAAGAAACGTTCCGTCGGAAAGGATTTCAAACGCCGGCTCGGTATAACCAAAGGCTAAACGCCGGTTTCCATTCGGATCGACCAATGGATCGTAACTATACGGTATTTTCCCTTGAATTTTCCAACTCATGCCATAATCGGTAGAACGGTAAAATGAGACCCCCGATGGATAGACGCCACCCTCTGGGCGTTCGTAAAACATGGCATACATACCGGCAACAATGGAATTATCAGGTAACAGTTTCATATCGCCCCACCATGTAACCGGAAACAGGTCGTTGTTCGAATATCTGACTGCCCCTGGATCGTCTAGTGATGCATGTATCGTAGTTGACCTGCCGTCTTTGGTCTTAACTATATAAGCGCCTTGCAGGGCTGCCGGAAGTTCTGCCATTTGGTAGTAGGTAAATAATCTGCCCGATGCTTCCAAATTGCTCCCGACAGGCGAAGGTAATTGTAAGTCACTTACTTTTAATGGAGCAGGTGAGGTGTAGGTGATAAACTCTCCTATCGCGGGAAGAAACAACCCTCTTCCCCAAACGCTCTGATTGGATGAATGCCATGTTTTCCCGTTATCGGATGATAACATCCTCACATTTACTCCGGTTCCCTGACATTCCAGACCGTCACACTGCATTTGATAAGAGGCTATAAGTAAATCTCCGACGGCACTCCTGTATAAACCGGGAAACTGAAAAAAACCCCATTCCTCCTGTTTTGTTGCCACCGCCACCAGCACAGGTGCTTGCAATTCAATATTCACGAGTGGTTGCCCGTTGCGACAATAGATAATTTTACTCTCATCATATGAAAGAACGCCGGGCCGGATAACTTTAAGATCCTGATTGCCTTCATCCCAGACGGATGTGCCTGTTTCCCTGATTAATTGTAACGGTATAACTTTGCTTGGAACAATGTCTGGATTTTCCGCTTTAACCACGATCTCCCCGGAACGGATCAATTCATCGGTGTTTAAAGCAGCCGCCGTAAATGAATATATCCTTTCTCCTGTCAATGGTATCGAGGCGGAGGTTTCATCAATCCACTCCGGGAGTTCAAAAACTATCGGAACAGTGGCTGTCACTGTCAATGTAAAATCGAGACTTTCTTCTTCACAGATAACAACAGAAGATTCTTTCACGGCAAGTAATGAATTTGCACCAAGTTGGCTAATCTTCACTTTTTCTTCAAGCTCATCAGATAAAATAGTTATTTCAGCCATTCTATCCTTAAAGAAGTCGTTATTGGAAACGGTTACTTTCAGATTGCCTTTTGATATAATTTCAGCCATACACCATGACGGGTTGTTGGATATAGCTGAAAAATCCCGGTTCGAATGGACTCTTATATAATTGACACCGCCCTCAGAGAAAAAATTCAGTTGTTTCGACGAAACCTCCAAATAAAGATTCTCAATCTGTTCCCCTTTGCAGGACATTGCAGTCAACAGAAAAGCGACCGTTACCACGAATAAAATATGAATTCTTCTCGCCATAATATTTAATTTACAGGTCAAAAGAGAGTTTTAATCACAGATAAAAAGATGCTTTTGTAATGACACCCAATCTACCTCTGGTTAATACTCTCTTTTTTTGAAATACCGTAACTCAATTTATCAAATTCAACATTAGATTCGCATTAATATTCCGGATACCCCCAAAGCGTCAGTTCCATCAACTGGATTCCTATCCCTACTGTGTTTTGCGCACCCGGCACACCCGGCACACCCCATATTTCTTCCGCGTGAATGAGGATATATCGGACGTACGGAGCGTCATCGGTTACACTGAAATCTATCCCCGTGTAGGCGGCATATTCTTTATCTTCAGCCGTAAAATGATTCGGCGGATTCCGTTGCGATCCGGAAAGTTTTACAGTTTCGAAAGTTCCCAAGTATTGCCAGGTGCTGAGATCGGCATTTACATCCGGGGTTGCAGAACCATATACTTCAAACCTTTTGAGCATGTAATGCCACCATACCAAAGTGTTAGCGTCTCTGAAATGCATTTTGAAGCGGGATATTTTTGCAACCTGTCCCATGTCGAAAGTAATCATATCCGTCGCGGAGCCGGCGTTAGCATATCCCAAGGCGCCGGGAGTCGGCGCCCATGTATTATCCCAAAGACCTTCTATGTGCCAATTCGTTTGGCCACTGTATGCTATTCCAGGCGGATTCCACCTGAGAAATTTGGATTTGTCGAGTTGCTGTTCTTTTATTTCTCCAATACTGACTTGACTGAAATCGGAAGAGAAAACGTCGATGGCATCCAGATCGGGCAGATACGTGGTTTGGTATTCTATGGTTTCGGCATTTTCGGATACATCGGGAATGACCGTTCTAAACTCGTTTACGGGTACGGTTTGATAAGCGGTAGCGCCGGATTGGTTCGTATATTTGACTATGCAGCTGGTGGCTTTGGAGTCGGCTGTGTTCCAAGTGATTATTACGGGTTGGCCGGGAACGCGGACAATGGCGTCAACTCCCCTGTTTATCAACGATTGTTGATATATGCTCCCATATACAAAACCTTCCATGTTGTAGGGCACGGATCTATTCTGCATATTCTCTTTTGAGGTGAATAGTTCGAAGTAGACCGGACCCTCATCCAGATTTTCTATATACACATCCACTGGGTCTTCGGCGTTTTTATTATCTGGGATATCAAACACATGTGATTCGGTTCTAAGATTCCAATACACCAACAGTTTTTTTGCGTTGGGACTTGTGGTGTAATAACGCAGCATAACACGGTTTTTCCCGGAAAACACTTTTACGGAATCCACCTTCATCGTATAAATGATCTCACCATTTTCCAGATATTGATCATGCAGATCGTTCATTTTTGAGCATGACAGCAACGCCACTACCAATAGCAAACTACACAAAAAACAATTATATATTTTCATTCTGATATATTTTTATAAATTACTCCATTATTCTTCTTGTGCAGAACCCCAAAACGTCAGTTCCATAAACTGAATCCCAGCGTTTAAACCCCATGTTTCTATTGAACGGAACCGGAGATACCTGATATATGGAGAATCCTCAACTTCAAAATCAATTCCGTCTATGGCGGCGTATTGAACATCTTCAGTTGTTAGCTGCCCTAAAGGCAGGCCAGAAGGTTTGGTAACTTCGAAATATCCCAAAAGCTGCCAATCGTCAAAACTGTCAGTTACATTAGGAGTAGCGGAACCCCATACTTCGAATAGCCTGAGCATGGCATGGTTATAGCACAAAGTTTGCTCGGACCTGTTGTGAATCTTGAAGCGGGATATTTTTGCAACCTGCCCCATGTCAAAGGTAAAATAGGGGACTGTCCCGGCAAACCCTGGTGCGCTAAGCAGGTTATCCCACGCCGCTTCTATGGGCCACGAGGCCTGGGCAGCATATGGTAACCCGGGCGGATTCCACCTGCGAAATTTGGATTTATCGATTTCTTCTTCGAAGATTGGGGTATAGCGTCCCGACATCGGGGCGGTGGTGTTTCCCCAACGGTCATGGATAGTGACGGAGAAAGTTGTTTCTATAGACTCCTGTCCGCGCACATTTACTTTACCTTCTCGCGTACCGGAATAAAATCGATCTACCATTTGCTCATCTTCGTCGGACTTGAAAACGTCAATAACAATGGGTACTTGTCCTGGGTTGTCCCATGTTAATCTGATCCCGCCGAAATCCTCCTGCACATTCAATGAATTGGCGATCTCGTAGATAGGTGAATCCAAAGGATTGGCAATAACCGTTACCGGTTCTGACTCGTTTTGACTGCGATCGACCACCATCAATACCACCGGTACCTCCCGAGAGCGTCCGATGCCCTCGATGGTAATCCTGTTGATGTAAATGGAGGATTTTAATTCCATCGAAGTTCCGTCATCTAACGTATAATTGGCTTTCACGTATAGCGCATCTTCTTCCTCCGGGATGTTGTAACCGATAACAGCTCCTCCGGGAGTATTTTTTTCTACCCATGCAGAGGCCACTTTCGCTGGAGCTACACTATCTATTGGATATTGTCCCCGCTCATCATCATTACAGGCATACAGCAAAATAAGCATGTATGTTAAAAAAATAATATTCTTATTTCTTTTCATGTTCTTATCAGTTTTTCAATTCTTAATTCACCACTTACCATCCTGGATTCTGTACCAGGTTCGGGTTCTTCTGTATTTCCGATTCTTGAATAGGCCACAAAATATCCCTGAGGGAATAATTGTAATAATCAAGATTCCGTACGGTGTAAAATTCACCATCCGAGGCTCCCACTACGTTCCATCCCTGTATAGGTTGTCGAAAATTTTCAATGGCTAATCCCCATCTGCGCAAATCCCAGAAGCGCTGTCCCTCAAACATTAACTCGATGCTTCTTTCCCGATGAATAATGCCACGCATTCCTGTTTTGGTTTTGTACTTGTCGGGCTGTTTTGAATAATTATCCCATGAATCCTTCACCCCGTTTAGTCCAGCTCGTGCCCGAACTTGGTCTACCCAGTAATATACCTCTGAATTGTCAGGAATAACTTCAGTAGCGATTGATTCGTTTAACGCTTCGGCATAAAGCAGATAAAGGTCGGCCATCCTGAAGATGGGCCAACTGTATATATTCTGTACGAAAGTCTGACCACTGTATGCCGATAAATAACTGGACAGTTTTTTTATGTAATATCCGGTAAGGGTGCACCTGTCAGCTCCTACAACTCCTTGTCCGAATTTGACATTCAACGGCCATTGTGTATCGTCGGTATTCCTGCCCAAGCCAAACCACCATCCACCGTCCACGCCGAGACTTCCATAAAAGCGGGATTCGCGGTTATAATGCAGTTGAACGGTTGTACGATTTGGCTGCATAAAATATCTATGATACGTATCATCCGACTCCACCCCTTGCAGGGTATACCTGTCTTCATAACCATATTCCTTATCCTCGTCAATGGGAACGCCGTTTTTGGTGTAAAACATTTCCGCCATTTTTAAGGTGGGGTGAAGAAACACGTAGGGAACTATGTGGTTGGCGTCCAAAGGAGGTATAATGACTGCCTGAAGGGACCGATTATTTGCTCCAAACGGCAGCATTTCGCCACCCCAGATTTGTTCCTTATTCCATTTGTCTGTGACGATTTGGGAAGATTGAACCACTTTTCTGGTGTCTTCGGATATCGTGGTCAAAGTGGAAAACTCATACAATTCATGCCCTGCCATTAAGCAAGTGTCAATGGCTCTTTTACAAGCAATAGCTGCCTTTTCCCATTTCCGGCGTTTGGCTTCTTCGGAAGTGTCCTGATTGAACAGCGTCACTCCGCGGTTGTCTTTGAATTGCGCGTAAGCCGTATTGCCGTTGAAAAGAGGACTGGCTACAGTGACCAGTACCTTCGCCTTGATGGTTAATGCAACCGGTTGGGTAATCCGTCCTAACTCCGACACCTCGTTTTCTATCCAGAGGGGGAGATCGGGAAGTGCTTCGTCAATTAACTGTACGATATAATCCACCACATCGTCCACAGGATCGCGGTATACTGCCACTTCCTCCGGTGTGGCATCTATTGGAAGGTTTTCCCGTATAATTGGTATTGGCCCATACATTTGAAGCAGCCAGAAATGATAAAAGGCCTTGAGAACTTTTACCTCTGCTACCCACCGAGCTTTTTCAAAGCTGTCCATACCCGGTACACGGTCAATGTTTTCTAGAAATGTATTGCAAAAACGTATTCCGGCATATCCTGTTCCCCAATAATTGAATATGGGACTGGATACATTGTTTCCTCGTAGCATCAGGTTATAACCCGGTTGCGCATAATTGTTTACATCCAAACGATGCGCTACGACATCCCCGCAAACCATTCCAGGATCATTATTCGTGGAAAATGGAGGGAGGGGATAATAGCAGGTAAAGAGATATTTCTCGGCCTGTGTCCGATCACCGAAAATATTGTCAATCGTGGCAATGTTATCGGGAATAACGTCCATAAAATCGTTGCACGACCACGACGACACGATTATTAAAATGATGATAAAAATATACTTTTTCATGATGGCTGAATTTTAAAAAGATACTTGAATACCTGCATTAATTACTTTTTGAATAGGATACCCCATCCCGTTGCCGCCCATTTCAGGATCCCAAAGTTTGAATTTGCTGAACGTCAATAGATTTGTTCCGCTGGCATATACCCGTACTTTTTCCAGGTTAATTTTTCCGGTTAGACTCGCGGGCATGGTATATCCCAATTCAAGAGCTTTGAGGCGAAGGAAGGAGCCGTCCCGCATCCACCATGTACTTTGCATACGGTTATTTACATTTTCCTCGCTGTCAAGCCGGGGAAACAAAGCATAGAGATTGCGGTTGTATTCCGACCAGTGGTCGTCAGCGTACGCCTTCAACAACTGCGTCTGATTCTGAAATGGCATAGTAGAGTACTGTGTCGCACTGGAGGTTGTTCTTAGAAAAAACGATCTCCTTGCCAATCCCTGAAAAAAACAGGATACATCGAACGACTTCCACCCTGCAGACACCCCAAATCCATATATGATTTCAGGGGTGGTGGGATAACCGATTGGCACTTGGTCAAGAGTGGTTATTTGCCCATCACCATTGATGTCGCGATACTTGATGTCACCAGCCATTACCGTTGCAGAACCCTGGTAGGGTGAGTTCTCTACTTCGTATTCATCCACGAACAGTCGCTCGGCAACGTAACCCCATGGCTGACTTAATTTCTGGCCTACATGCGACAACCAGGGAGTTTCTGTATAATCCGGCTCTTCGTACTTCACGTATTTACTGGTGGCATATGTGAAGTTGACCCTACTGATCATCCACAAATCTTTGTTAAATGACTGGTGGTAATCTATAGAGAAATCTACCCCCTGCCCTTCAGCTTCTCCTAGATTGGCTTGCGGTACTTCGGCTCCTGTAAGCCCCATCGTCTGAGGAATAAACGAACGGGACATTAATATATTCCTTAAAGAGATCCACATTTATATCAATGGCATCGAGTAAGTTGACCTCTAATCCAATATTGGTTTTTTTTGCCACTTCCCAAGATATGAATGGATTGGCATATCTCTGTATGAGAATTCTGTCGTTGGTGTAACCGAAATCGGTACCGAATCTCCGGGTAGTGCCGGCATTCATATTTACTTGGGATAAAAAGTAGAAACGGCTTTCGGGATCGCCAATATTATCATTACCCACTAAACCATAGGTAGCCTTAAATTTAAACATGGGCATGATCTTTTTCAACTGTTCGGTATAGAATGGTTCGTTTGAAATTAAGTATCCGATACCGAGGGATGGGAAAAAACCAAATCTGTGACCGGCATCAAATCGTTCGGAGCCATTGTATCCAAAATTAGCTTCCAGAAAATAGCGGTTATCATAAGCATATGTCGCACGTCCTGACACTCCTACGTTCCGGTATGGCAGGGATAGCTGCACCGAACCGGCGTTCGAGAGTTGCTTGTTTCGAAGTGTTCCCACCAGCATGCCACTAATAGCGTGCTTTTCGCCAAATATCTGATCGTAATTGATGGCAGCCTCTGCGTAATGAGAGGATTCAACTGTTTTAGGTCCCTCGCTATAATCCAGATAATCGGTCCCTGTAGTCTGGTTCAATTCAGTAAGCATATAAGTATTAGAGTATTTGTCATAACTTCCAACCGAGTAATAAAATGGACGGTAGCTTCTGTTGACGTCGCTGTAGATATTTCGCGTCTCGTTGTACATGGCACGGATTTTCAGTCCTTTCAGGATAAAATCAAGATTTTGCTTCAACTCAAACTGGGCCAGTACGGTAGACGCATTGTAAGTCTTATAGCCCTTTACCATGTCGGCGTAAGGGTTAATGTAGTTTCCCGTGATACCGGCATTACCGAATAGAATACGGTTGGAAGGGTACGGATACGTCTCATCGGAAGGGAAATAAGGTGGAAATAATACAGGATTGGATCGCATTATCTTGTTGTACAAACCTGTACCTCCATCAATTGGCCCCGTGTAATTATCAAAAGTGGAATGCGTCCTTATGATCGCTTCGGTAGTATTCGTTAGATTGATGTTAATGTTGGAATGAATCAGATATCGTTTCAGGTTGATATTGTTGTTGAAATTGTTCCGTCCATCAACATTTAAAACACCTTTATCGTCGGTGTATGTGGCCGCCACATAATAACGGGCTACCTTTCCACCACCGCTCACGTTGAAATTCAACCGCTGGTTTACGGCCTGATTCTTGAATAACATCTTGTACCAGTCTACTGCAGGATACACATATGGATTGGTGCCTGCAATGGTATTGTCAATTTTTTCCGGTAAATAGGGCTGAACCCTCAGTGGATTTCTTGTGGTCACCGCCTCGTTGTACAGTTGCATATAGGTGACAGGATCTGCTAACTCAATGTTTCGTGTCGGCGACGAGGCAGATGTTTCGTAACGTACCGAAACGCTCGCTTTCCCCTCTTTCCCTTCTTTAGTAGTCACTAATATAACTCCATTGGCACCTCTTGCGCCGTACAGCGCTGCGGCTGTTGCATCTTTCATGATGGAAAAACTGGCAATATCGTCCACCTGCAAACGTGCTAAATCCGACGACGACATCTCTACCCCGTTAATCAGAATCAGCGGTGAAGCGGCATATCCGAAAGTGGTAACGCCACGCACAAAAAAATCGGCATTATCCAGCCCCGGTTCTCCGCTCTGCTGGTAAGAGATTACACCTGCAATACGTCCTGCCAAAGCGGTGGTGAGGTTGCTGCTGGGGATCTTCAGGTCGGCTGGTTTGACTGCTGAGATGGAGGATATCACGCTTTCCTTCTTTTGCGTGCCGAACGCAACTATTACGACTTCGTCCAACTCGCTTACCTGTTCTTCCAACACTATGGTCAAATCTTCCTGTCCCAAAAATTGAAATTCTTTGTCCTGCATTCCCAGAAAACTAGCGATCAAAATACTTCCTATTTCGATGTCTTCCATCTCAAAACGACCGTTTTCGTCGGTAATAACCCCTCTCGTACTGCCGCTTATAATAATCGTAACGCCGGGTAAGGGTTCACTCTCTTTATCGATAACCCTGCCGGTCAGTTTGCCTTTACTCTGCTGTTGAATCTCAGCAGCCGACGTTTGTTCTGCTCGTACACCAGTACTTAGGCTACAAATTGAAATTCCTATGAACAAAGAGATAAAAATCCCTTTATTCAATTTCAACAAAAATTTGTTTTTTGTTTTTTTGTTTTTCATTATTAATTAATTATCATTTGATTAAGTTTTTAAGCTCTCGACAGTAACCCCATTTTTCTATAATCTATATTAACTACCTTTTGAAAGAACAACTCCTGGATCTTAAGCGCCTTTTTCAAATATTTTTTCATTTCTCCCTTCTCTTAAAATATCTCATTTATTTATTATTTTGTGATCCGCTTAAGTGCTACTTGTGTATTACTCGTAAATGGCAAATAGAAATTACTAATCTAACGGATTTCACTTTATTTAGAGATTAAGATATGACAAAGATAAAGTGTCTTGATTATGTAGATTTAGACAAATAGCGTAAAACAACTGATATTTTGCGTATATTATATACGAATTAATGAATAATAAAGAATAATCAATGGCAGGAAACAGTAAAATTCCGTATATTCCGCTTTTTATAATAAAAACAATATTCTTTACCTCTATACAGGTATTAGAATAAAGCATTATTTTTCGGAATTATCAACTATCTGTTTTTGAAAATCTTTTACGGAACTCTATCGGGGTATAGCCTTTAATTTTCTTAAAAATTCTATAAACACTTCTTACATCATTAAACCCTGTCTCTATGGCGATATCTAACAAATCTTTATTGGTGTTCAATAATAAGTCGCTGACATAATCCATTTTCTTATCTAATATGAATTGATAAAGAGATATCTCCATAACTTCCCTGAATTTTATCTCAAGCCCTCTACGGGAGAGAGGCACCACCTCGATCAATCTATCAACGGATAAGGAGGAGGTGATATTCTTTTCTATATAATCGACCGTCTTTAATACATAACTATCTGATATGTTATATTTCTCTGTGGATTTCCGCAACTCTATACGAATAGGATCTATATTGATATTAAAGGGAACGTTCCTTTTATTCATTATCTGGTAATGAAGCATTTTTCCGGTATCATAGCCTCCCTGTTCATCATTGGTGATGATGGAAGAGATAGAAGGATACGAGAGATTACAGATCAATTCATCATTATCGACTCCAATCAGAGACAATTCATTCGGAATATCTATATTATTAATTTTGCACATTTCTGATACCTGTAGGGCAAAATTATCATCGCAAGCAAGCAATCCAACGGGTTTGGGTAATGAAAGCAACCAGTTATCCAGATCGATATGGCTTCCACTCCATTCCGTTCCATGAAACACCTCCGATTCGAAATAATAATAGTTCCCACCGAATTTCTCCACTTCACGACGAAATCCTTCCGCTCTTTCTTTCGACCAGAAAAAATCCTTATTTCCGTAAAAAGCAAAATTTTTAAACCTTCTTTTGGTAAAAAATTGGGCGGCCATACTTCCCGTACCTTTAAAATCACCTGAAATCTTGGAAAAACGTCCGCTCTCTTTTTTATAACTTTGAAGAAATACAGGAATATCGAGTTTCTCCAAAAAACCGACTTCTTCATATTCCCATTGCGCCAATACTGCATCGATTTGCCACTCTTTGATGCGTTCAAGAATTCCGTTTTCTCCAAATAACGTTTTATAGTAGGTCGGCAAACGGTAAAAATCCCAAGGTCCTTTCTCATTGGAATAGCGAATCAGGCCGGTTAAAAACCGGCGACTAAATTCTGTGGCGTAATCAATAAGCACTAATATTTTTATCATTTTGTTTTTCTGATAGTAAGATACTTCTACTTAACATATACATATCAAATAACTAAGTTGTCCACTGCAGAGAGTACATTTCTGCTAATAACCGATCAGCCATGAATGATTCATTTGAAAAATAACAAATCATTGTTTTTTAGATAATCATCCTCCGTTAGGCCTCAACAGACTCAAAATAGCCAAAATATCCAGGAATTATTATCCGCAAAGTTTTAAATCGCGGTAAAATTAAATAAAATTTATATACTCCACACTTAAAGAAAGAGTTAAATATTTCATCCTTCCCTGATATTCGGAAAAATAACCGTTTTCCCGGAAAACTCTCCGGTTACAACATACTGAATCAATATCAAAAAACACAGTCACAAAATCATTTATTTCATTACATATATACAATTTATCCTGTAAGTTTGCAGACAATCTTTAAAAAACAGTATTTAACCCCATCATGAGTATAGATAATTTAGTGTCATTCTTAGCAATCGATTTAGGAGCCAGCAGTGGCAGAGCTATTCTTGGAACTATAAAAAATGACCGGTTGGAATTAAATGAAATCAAACGGTTTTCCAATCCGATCATCGAAGTGAACGGTCGTTTATATTGGGACCTGTTCCATTTGTATGATCAGATCATAGCATCGCTACAGGAGGTCAGTTCCAACCGTTTGCATATTACTTCTATTGGTATTGATACATGGGGAGTGGATTTTGTATGTTTCGGGAAGGATGGAGAACCGTTACGCATGCCTTACAGCTACCGGGATTCCCACACGTTTGGCGCGCCGGAACGTTTTTTCATGGGAATTTCAAAGGAAGAAGTATATCAAAGAACGGGTATCCAGATCATGAACTTCAATACACTGTTTCAACTTGATACTCAACGGAGAGAAGACTCATCTATTTATCCCGTAATAGATAAGGTACTCTTCATGCCGGACGCCCTGTCCTACCTGCTGACCGGAAAGATGGTGACGGAATATACCATTGCTTCCACCTCCCAAATGATAAACCCCTATTCAAAAGAGTTCGACAAGTCGTTGCTCGAAGCGGTAAAACTTACCGGGAATCATTTCGCCCCTCTCGTATTCGCAGGAAATGAGATAGGGAACATATCCCCTTCCGTACAGCGTCTGACCGGCTTGCAGGACCTGCCCGTGATTGCCGTAGCCGGCCACGATACGGCCTCGGCCGTCCTGGCCACTCCGGCGGAAGATGAAAATTTCGCTTACCTGAGCTCGGGAACATGGTCGCTGATGGGCATCGAATCGGAAAACCCCGTCATCAACGACGAAACTTTCGCACTTAATTTCACCAACGAAGGGGGCGCCGACGGATCCATCCGCCTGCTGAAAAATATCTGCGGTATGTGGTTGATCGAACAATGCAAAAAGGAATGGGAAAATAAGCAACCTCTCACTTATGAAGAAATAGTGATTGCAGCAAAACAGTCAGCCCCTTTCCAATGCTTCATCAACCCTGATTCACCCTGCTTCGCAGCTCCCCGCTCTATGACCACGGCCATTCAGACATATTGTAAAGAAACAAACCAATATATCCCCCAAACGATGGGAGAAACAGCCCGATGCATTTACGAAAGCCTCGCTTTCCGTTACAGACAGGTATTGGCAAATCTGCAACAACTGGCCACATTTCCTATTAACACGTTACATATCATTGGCGGGGGAGCCCAAAACAAACTGCTTAACTACTTTACGGCCAACGCTATCGGCAAGCCGGTGCTTGCGGGTCCGTCAGAAGCCACAGCGATTGGAAATATTTTACTGCAGGCAAAAGCGGCGGGCATAGTCGACAGCAAAAAAGAGATCCGCCAAATTGTGCGGAATTCCATCAATCTCGAAATATTCGAGCCTGAAAATATCTCACAATGGGACAGTCATTATAACGACTACCTGAATGTTTACAAAGATCTATAGACATACAACAATTATATAATCATGAAAACGAGCAAGAGAAAATGGGATAATTTGATGATGTAACGATTTAAAAATTACTTAATCAACAAATCAGTAAATCCATAAATCTACTAATCGCCAAATCGTCTTGGCTCCTGCTCTAAAAGTCTTGATTCTAAAAAGAGATACACATTATATTAATAGAAAATCGTATGAAGGAAGAACAAATTAAAAAAGCGTATGAAGATGCAAAAGCGCAATATGCATCCCTGGGAGTAAATGTTGACCAGGCTCTTGAGAAGTTGAACAATCTGTCTATCTCCATTCATTGCTGGCAGGCAGACGATGTATCGGGGTTTGAAAATCCCGACGGAGAACTGACGGGCGGTATTCAGGCTACCGGGAATTATCCGGGGAAAGCCAGAACCATCGAAGAGTTGCGGAACGATTTAGAGAAGGCGGTCACGTTGGTCCCCGGCACACACAGAATAAGCCTGCATGCCATCTACGGCGATTTTGGCGGTGAATTCGTCGACCGTGATCAGATCGAACCGAAGCATTTTCAATCGTGGATCGATTGGGCGAAAAAGGTCGGCGTGAAACTGGATTTCAACTCTACCTTCTTTTCACATGAAAAATCGAATAGCGGATATACACTTTCGGATTTTGACCCTGCAATCCGAAAATTCTGGAAAGCTCATCTGCGACAGTGCAGGAGAATAGCGGCGGAAATTGGTCGTCAACAAGGAGATCCCTGTATTCATAATATCTGGGTCCCGGATGGGGAGAAAGATAGAACTGTATCCCGTTACGAGCATAGAAAACTGCTCAAGGAGTCGTTGGATGAGGTATTGGAAGAGAAGATCAGTACGGATTACCTGAAGGATTGCATAGAATGCAAATTGTTCGGTATTGGAAGTGAGAGTTATGTGGTGGGATCACATGAATTTTATATGGGCTACACAGTCAGTAACAATATGATGCTGACATTGGATGCCGGGCATTTCCACCCGACCGAAGTGATATCCGATAAGATCTCTTCCATGCTGCTCTTCGTTCCTGAGATCAATCTGCATGTAAGCCGTCCGGAACGCTGGGACAGCGACCATGTGGTGATCCTAAGCGACGAATTGCTGGCTTTATCGCAGGAAATCATTCGCTCGGGACATGCTGACCGTGTTCACGTCGGACTCGACTATTTCGACGCCTCCCTCAATCGCCTGGGAGCCTACGTAGTGGGAATCCGTTCTACGCAGAAAGCCATGCTGCAGGCGCTTCTTGAGCCAACCCAGAAATTAAGGGAATTCGAGATTCAGAATAAAAATTTCGAACGGTTAGCTTATTTGGAAGAATTGAAGTCGATGCCCTGGAACGCCGTTTACAATTATTATTGCCTGCAACAGGAAGTACCTGTAAACGATGCATATATTAAAGAGATCCAGGAGTATGAAGATCAGATAACATCTAAAAGAGGCTAAACGATGAGTACAATCTTGGGTTTACTTATTATTGCTGTGGGAAGTATGGGCCAATCGAGCTCATACGTCCCCATCAATAAGATAAAGGAGTGGTCGTGGGAAAACTTCTGGCTGATGCAGGGGGTTTTCGCATGGCTGCTCTTCCCCCTTCTGGGGGCATTCATGTCAAGTTCGCTTCCCGAACTGATTGAGATATATACGTCCAACTCATCTGCCACGTGGCAGGCCATTGGCTACGGGGTGCTTTGGGGAGTCGGGGGCTTGACTTTCGGGTTGAGTATGCGTTATCTGGGTATTGCGCTCGGACAATCAGTAGCTCTGGGAACCTGTGCCGCTTTCGGGACACTTATCCCGGCAATGCTTACAGGCACGGATCTTTTCACGCCAAAGGGGTTGATTCTGTTGCTGGCAGTTGCCATTACGTTGGTGGGTATTGCATTGGTGGGTTATGCAGGTAGCCTGCGTTCAAAAAATATGACCGAGGAAGAGCGGAAGAAAGCGATCAAAGATTTTGCACTGAAAAAGGGCCTCCTTATCGCCTTGTTTGCCGGTGTAATGAGTGCCTGTTTCAGTCTGGGGCTGAGTGCCGGGATACCGGTAAAGGAAGCGGCCATTGCAGCGGGAGCAAAAGAGTTGTTTGCACAGAATCCGGTCACATTATTAGTCACCCTCGGCGGATTTGTAACCAATCTCGTGTATTGTCTCTATATGAACCGGAAGAATAAAACCGGCGGAGAAATAAAACGCTCATCAAAAACGGTTTTGGTAAATAATCTTCTGTTCTGTGCGCTGGCGGGGCTTCTCTGGTATTCCCAGTTCTTCGGGCTGGGTATGGGGCAAAGCTTTTTTGAACCCGGCAGTGTGATGATGGCATTTTCATGGAGCATCCTGATGTCGCTGAATGTGGTTTTCAGCAATGTATGGGGTATTATCCTGAAAGAGTGGAAAGGCGCAGGAAAAAAGGCGGTCGCTTTCCTGATCATCGGTATGACGGTGTTGATATTTTCTTTGGTGATCCCCAATCTGTTTTAAGCCTGTCGGCGTATTTTCATCACAATAGACGTCTCGTTCATATCGATTCGACAGAAAATTACCCGGAACGGTTGTTGGGAATCATACTCTGGATCTGACAATATTTGCAAATTGACACGATAGATAGATCCCTCTGGATCTTTTGAATGTGTCGGGAATAGAATTCGGTTTATTTGTGTAAATTTACTATTTGAAAGAAAGAAATGCAAATCTAAACAGAAAGGATATGAGATTCAATGATTTCGGCATCGATTTTAAATATCTGTTGGTCAATGAAAAGGATAAAAAATTCGGATTGACGGTAAATACCGTCGGCTTTCAGCCTATAGCTCCTGATGCGGTTTATCCGTCCACGGAGCATCCCAAAAGCTACTATTTCACCCCGAATACCGGCCGCGTTTTATCTGAATATCAGATCGTATATATCAGTAAAGGGAAAGGGTCCTTTTCATCCGATTCCACGAAAAGAACGAACATTGCCAAAGGACAGGTTATATTCCTTTTTCCCGGACAATGGCATACTTACTGTCCGCTCAAAGAGAGCGGGTGGAACGAATATTACATCGGTTTTGAAGGAAAGATCATCGACGATATTGTGGCGAACGGCTTTATATCTTCCGAGAATCAGATCCTCGATGTGGGTGTAAATGAAGATCTTGTTAATCTGTTCTCTACGGCTATTAAAATTGCAAAAGAGGACAAAACGGCTGCCCAGCAAAATCTGGCCGGAATTACTTTTAATATCTTAGGTTCGATTCTATCGCTGGCGCAGAACAGAAACTTCGAATCCAGGGAATCCGCCCAGAAAATCGAACAGGCAAAGGTCATCATGATTGAAAACATCCATAAAAATATCGATATCAAAAGTATCGCTACCAATCTGGGGATCAGCTATTCTCTGTTCAGAAAAGCTTTTAAGGAATACACCGGTTACGCTCCGGCACAATACTTTCAGGAATTAAAATTAAGAAAAGCCAAGGAGTTATTGGCGGAAACCAATTATTCAATAAAAGAGATTTCTTACGAATTGAATTTCAGTTCCTATGAATATTTCTTGTCGTTCTTCAAGAAAAGAGTCGGGTCTACCCCTTTGGAATACAGAAATTTAGGAAGGGTTAAATATAACAATAATACCTAATCTCATCCTTTCATGTATATCAAAAAAACAGCGTTATTAACGATTATAAATTTATATTTGTTTACTGCCGCCGGTGCACAGGATCGATCCCTTCCCTACGGATTAGCCGTAAATCTGTTATCACAGACCGGACAGGTTTATGTCAATGGTTATCCTGCAGTAACACCGATAGAAAATGCCGTTTCACAAAGGGAGAATTTCCAGTTTACCGAGATAAGCACCCGTAAACCTTTTTTCGGATGGATGCTACCTTCCGGGAGGAAAAACACCCTGCAAACAGCCTATCGGTTATTAGTCGCATCGGGGAGGGACTTTCTGCTGAAAGATTCGGCCGACCTGTGGGATTCCGGAAAAGTGGAAGAAAGTTGTTCCGTCAATATTCCTTACAACGGCGAACCACTTGAACCGGGAAAGGTTTACTTCTGGAAAGTGAAAACATGGGATCATCATGGTGAAGAATCAGGTTTTTCCGAACTCTCGGCTTTTAAAACATCTGAGATTTTAACCGATTACGCTACAGACCGGTACCCGATACGGAAACAAGACGAATATCCCGTAAAAATAGACCGGATGGACGAGATGCGCTATTTTGCCGACTTTGGGAAAGCATCGTTCGGCAGAATACGGATGAATCTCTATTCCGACAATGGGATGGACAGTGTGACCATCCATTTGGGCGAAGCAGAAAAAAACGGTGGTGTCAACCGCTCTCCGGGGGGATCTGTCCGCTATTCACTCTACAAAATAGGGCTTGAAAAAGGATGGAAAACCTATGTGGTCACTGTTCGTCCCGATACCAGGAATACCGGTCCGCAGGCTGTTCGGATGCCGGAATACATCGGTGAAGTGATCCCTTTCCGCTATTGCGAAATCGAAAATTACCGGCATCCGGTACAGGAAAAAGATCTGATACGGGAGACGGCTTTTTATCCGTTTAACGATCTGGACTCTTACTTCCATAGTGCCGACACTCTATTAAACCGGGTTTGGGATATCAGCAAATATTCCATAAAAGCCACCTCCTTCGCCGGCGTATATATTGACGGGGACCGGGAGAGAATTCCTTACGAAGCGGACGCGCTGATCAACCAGTTGTCGCATTATTGCGTGGCGGGCGACTACAGCATGGCACGGTATACACATGAATACCTGATCGGCCGACCGACCTGGCCGACCGAATGGATAATGCAATCCGTCCTCATGGCATGGGAAGATTATATGTACACCGGCAACAAACTTTCGTTAACGTATTTTTACGAAGACCTGAAAGCAAAAACCCTGACGGCCCTCTCCGATGAAAAAGGATTCATCAGTACGCGGACGGGCAAGATGACGCCGGAAGTGCTCCAATCTGTCCATTTCAACGGGCAGTTGCGGGATATTGTCGATTGGCCCCATACCGGTATTCTCGGATTGGAGAAGGAAGAAGGAGGTGAGACCGACGGATTTGTCTTTACCGACATAAACACGGTGGTCAATGCCTTCCATTACAGGGCGCTGACATTGATGGCGCAAATTGCGGGGGTGTTGGGTAAAACGGAGGACAAGATGTTTTATGACGAACGCGCCGTCACGTTGAGACAATCTTTTAATAAGCATCTTTTCGATAAAAAAAGAGGCGTTTATATCGACGGCATCGGGACGGATCACGCGTCGCTTCACGCCAATATGTTTCCGCTTGCTTTCGGATTAGTGCCGCAAAACCGGATCGACGGCGTGTTGAAGTTCATCCGCTCGCGGGGAATGGCTTGCAGTGTATACGGCGCGCAGTTCCTCCTTGATGGCCTGTACGATGGGGGCGATGCCGGATACGGGCTGCAACTGCTTACCTCCACCGGCGAAAGGAGTTGGTACAATATGATCCGTGCCGGCTCCACCATTACGATGGAAGCATGGGACAACAAGTATAAACCCAATCAGGACTGGAATCATGCCTGGGGTACCGCGCCGGCTAACCTGATTCCACGGAAATTGATGGGAATCGAGCCGTTGGAACCGGGATTCCGGAAGATCAGGATCAAGCCGCAGCCGGGACCGCTGGAATCAGCCGAAATAAAACATCCCACCATCCGGGGTGATGTGTCCGTAAGCTTTACCAACAATCCGGGCCACTCGTTCCGGCTCGAGGTCAATATTCCGGCCAACACGACCGCAGATTTGTATCTCCCTTTCTATTCCGGAAAACAGATCCTACACGTAAATGGCCAGCCGGTAAAACACAAACGGGAGGGAAATTTTTCAGTAATTGAGGATATCGGTTCAGGGATATGGAACGTTTTCGTTAAGCTAAATGAATAGAGACCGAACTTGTTCGGGATATATCATAGCGAGAAAACGCCTAATGTAATGGAATTTCACGGTCGAACGATAACATATTTATAGAAAATGACGCCTGCACTTGTTTAATTCCGATACTATGGTAAGGAATAATCAGTCATTCAAACCACACAAAATATCAGTATAAAATTCTGATAATAAAATCATTATAAAATATTAAAACAATAATCAAATGAAATCCTGTCTATTATTTATATTGCTTCTTGCTCTTTTCGTGGAAAACGTTCCGGCGCAAAAAAACGCGTTAGATAAGAATTTCGAGAATAATCTGACCAAAGATGAAATTACCCGGGCATATGTTACGCCTGTGAAAATTATCTGGCAATCGGATAATAAAAACAATCAGGTGAAGAATACGGAGGTGCTTTTAACAAAATTCGACGGACAGTTGTCTACCAGCGGAGAAGGCATGTGCATACTACGATCGGACGATGATGTACAGGCCTCCGTTCTGCTGGATTTCGGAAAAGAACTATATGGGGGAATAGAAATAGCTGCCGCCATAAGAGGTGAGAAAAAACCCGTAAAAATCCGTATCCGTTTAGGTGAATCCGTTTCGGAAGCCATGAGCGACTGCATAGACAATACTGTCCCCGGCATGAGCTCGGCCACCAACGATCACTCTTTGCGAGATTACACGTTGGAACTTCCCTGGCTGGGGACCGTAGAGGTGGGTAACTCCGGATTCCGGTTTGTGCGGATAGATCTGCTGGATAAAGGTGTTGAACTGCCCATAAGATCGGCAAGAGCGATCTTCCGGTACAGGGATATTCCTTACCTGGGTTCATTCAAATGCGATAACGAACGATTGAACGAGATATGGGAAACGGGAGCATATACCGTTCATCTGAATATGCAGGAATATTTATGGGACGGAATAAAAAGGGACCGGCTGGTATGGTTGGGTGACATACATCCCGAAATCATGACGATAAATACCGTATTCGGCGAACACGAGGTGGTGAAAAAAAGTCTCGATTTCGGAAGGGATACCACTCCCCTCCCCGGATGGATGAACGGGATCTCCTCCTATTCCTTATGGTGGATAATTGCACATCGCGATCTTTATCTGTATCAGGGAGATCTGGACTACCTGAAAGAACAGCAATCTTACCTGTCTGCCTTGATCCATCAGGTTATCTCGAAAATAGGGTCGAACGGCAACGAGCAACTCGACGGAGGACGTTTCCTGGACTGGCCTACTTCGGAGAGCCCGAACGTGACCCACTCGGGACTCCAATCGTTGATGGTCATGGCGATACAGGCCGGAACAGATATTGCCGGATGGACAAACGACGAACAGCTGAAAAAGACCTGTGCCAATGCACTTCGTTCATTGCGCAAACATACGCCCGCAATGCATGATAATAAACAGGCTGCCGCGCTGCTCGCGTTGGCCGATATGGTACCTGCCGGCCAGGCTTCGCAGGTTATACTCAGGGACGGGGCCAATGATTTCGCGACCTTCTACGGCTATTACATGCTGGAAGCATTGGCGAAAGACGGTAAATACCGGGAAGCGATGGATATTATCTCCGATTATTGGGGAGCGATGCTCGATTTGGGCGCCACCACTTTCTGGGAGAATTTCAATTACGAAGAACGATTGAATGCTACCCGGATCGACCATTTGCCCGACCCTTCCCAGTTCAATATCCACGCCGACGGGGGTGACCACTGCTATATCGGCCTTAGGGCCAGCCTTTGCCATGGGTGGGCATCCGGCCCCACATCGTGGCTGACGGCACATGTCCTGGGGATTCAAGTGCTCGAGCCCGGAGTCAAAACGGTTCAAATACGTCCCAACCTGGGTGATTTGAAATTTGCCGAAGGCACCTTTCCTACCCCTGACGGGGAAATTTATGTAAAGCATACCAAACAGGCCGACGGAACCATAAAAAGCGAGATCAAGGCACCGAAAGGAATACGGGTGGTAAAATGATAAAGAACCATACGCCCGTTAAATTCTCGTACGACTATTTTAACACAAAATATCTTTTTGTGAAGTTATAATATCAATTTTCACAGTGATGGGCAATTATAATGATTTTATATTTGCAGTTATTATAATAACAAAAAGTGAAAAATGTGTTTAGTTAAATTGGTCTCAATAAAAACCTGGCTTAAAACTAGTTAATACTATTTGACCTCATTCGGTCCAATCCATATATTTTAATAATAGAGTTCCTTTCTTATTAGTAATTTGTCATCTAAACCAAAGATCATATTTATTTTTAATTTCAATGTAAAAAATAAAAAAATATTTAAAAAATTATTTGTCAGCAATCTAACACATTAAAATCATTAATCTAAAAAGAATGAAAAAGAAATTAATAAATTTATCCAAAGGATTTTTGTTCCTATTGATGTGGACAATTTCCATTTGTATCTATTCCCAAAATATTACAGTAACAGGAATAGTTACTGATAAAGAAGGGGAACCACTCATCGGAGTTACCATTCGGATTCAGGGAACCACCCATGGAACAATTACCGATTTCGATGGAAGATACGCGCTCATTGATGTCCCGGGAAATGCTAATCTGGAAGTTTCTTACGTCGGCATGCAAAGTCAGGTAATAAGCGTGAACGGTAAAACTGTTATTGATATTGTATTACAGGAAGATTCCGGCCTTTTGGAAGAAGTAGTGGTAGTGGGGTACGGTATACAAAAGAAAGCATCCGTAACCGCGGCTATTTCCACTGTCGATACAAAGAATTTAAAACAGAGTTCGTCGGCCAACCTGTCTGCTGCATTGGCAGGACGCTTACCCGGGTTAACGGCTATGCAGACTTCGGGACAGCCGGGGAACGACGTGGTCACTCTTTACCTTCGTGGGGTGGGAACATTGAACGATGCTTCTCCGCTCATCCTTATAGATGGAGTTCCGCGAAATAATATCAGCACAATAGATCCTAACGAAGTCGAATCGATCAGTATTTTGAAAGACGCATCAGCGACTGCCGTATTTGGAGTACGTGGAGCCAACGGTGTTGTGATGATTACTACGCGCCGGGGGCAACCGGGTAAATCGGAACTCAATATCTCGGTCGATCAGAGCATGCAGCAGTTTTTGGTGAAAGCCGACCGTTTGCACTCATGGGAATTCGCGGAGCTCCGTAATCAAGCCTATTTGAATGATCACCCTGGTGAGGCTGATATGCCGTTTACTCAATACATGATTGATAAATACCGTAGCGGGGAAGACCGGGTGTTTTATCCGGACCGGGATGTTTTTCACGACTATTTTAGAGATTGGGCGCCTCAAACACGCGTAAACGCGAACTTTAACGGTGGAGGTGACAAGTTCGCCTATTTCCTTAATGCGGGTTATATCGGCCAGGGGGGTAATTTTAAGACAGAACCGAAAAGTTTCCTTGGCTATGATCCCAGTTACAGCATGGATCGCTATAACTTCCGTGGGAATGTAGATTACAATATTGCCAGTAACCTGAAAGCATCGCTCAATATCGCAACCTATCTCGAAAAGATGAATACGCCTCAAACGGCGGATCTGTTTAGCGGAAGCGTGGCCGGAATGGTACAAAATATGATCGCCTATACATGGGCCACTCCTCCGACAGATCCCGGACCAACTACGGTGGCCGGATATGGAGTTCCGCCCAATGAAATTGTGGCACAATCGGGGCAGGACAGGAATACCTATGGTGAAATAAACAGAAGGGGGTATCGTCAGGAGATGACCAACAACCTGAACTCTTCGTTGACATTAGACTGGGGATTGGATTTTATTACCAAAGGATTGTCCGCCAAAGGAATGATAGCTTTCGATAGCCATGCAAGTACAATCCTGGAAGGTTCCCGGGGTGTGGATACCTACGCTTTTGACGTAGCGCGCAGTGCCAACGAAACCAGCGGTTATACTACAATCCGCTCCAATCAGGATGCGGCAATTCGCTTAGCGAAAAGCATGCAAACCCGTTATTATGTCAATTATCAGGCTTCATTGAATTATGCCAGGTCATTCGGCAGGCATAACCTTACCGGTATGTTTCTTTTCCAGCGTGACAACTGGGATAAATATGGGGCCGATTTACCCTATAATGTAATAGGAGTGGTAGGTCGTGTTACTTACAATTATGATAACAGGTATTTGGCCGAGTTTAATTACGGGTACAACGGTTCGGAACAGTTTGCACCCAACAATCGATTTGGCTCTTTTCCGGCACTCTCTATTGGTTGGATCGCTAGTAACGAAGAGTTTTTGAGAGAGAGTCCCGTTCTCAGCAACCTGAAATTCAGGGCTTCGCACGGTCTCACGGGGAACGATAAATTAGGCGATGAAAGATTCCTGTATCAGAGTTTCATTAATATGGGAGGAGGCGTTTTTCCCGGCCTGGGAAGAGGGCAGAGTGTAATACAGGGTAAAATGGGAAATGAATCCCTTCAATGGGAAATGGCTAAAAAAACGAACCTGGGTATTGAGGTAGAAGTATTGGGGAGTCTTGGGCTGACAGTGGATCTATACCAGGAACACCGGGATAAAATCCTAATCGGCAGGAATACGATTCCCCAATTGCAAGGGATACCTTTAGGAAATATCCCCAAAGTAAATATCGGGGAAGTAGACAATAAAGGTTTTGAGGCCGAGTTAACCTACAGAAAGGTTGTGAATAAAGATTTCTCTTTCTTGGTAAAAGGGAACTATGCCTATAATAAAAACACGGTGGTGTATGCCGATGAAGTTCAATATGGTGAAGACTATGCATACAGGAACCGGGTTACAGGATTCAGCATCGGCCAACCATTCGGCTATAAAATAGATTACAGCAATGGTAATGGCTATATCAATACCCAGGAAGAACTGGAAAACCTGCCTGAGTATCAAATCGGAGGGACACCCCGTTTAGGAGATTTCATATATGTAGATGTAAACGACGATGGAGTGATCAATGACCGCGATATGGTACCTATAGGATATCCTAATGTTCCGCGTGTTACTTACGGGCTTTCGGGATCCCTGAACTATAAAAACATTGATTTTTCTTTCCTTTTTACGGGTGTAGGACAAACACACCGGTATACCAGTGGATGGGGAGCGACGGAATTTGCCCTGGTCGGCTTTTATAGCGGGTGGCACAAACAGGCCTGGACAGCCGAGAGGTACGCGAATGGAGAAAAAATACTCTATCCTGCGCTGGGAATGTCGAGTGGCGTCAGTCAAGCCCCTAACGATGTATTTATCATGGATCGCTCTTTCTTACGCTTGAAATCTCTCGAGGTGGGATATACGCTTCCTGACAAATGGATGGAGGCCATGCGTATTCAAAAAATAAGGATCTATCTAAATGGAAATAACCTGCTCACTTTCAAGAAAATGCCAATAGACACTGTGGACCCGGAACAATCCGACGCCTTGGTGTATCCCCTGACAAGGATGGTCAATTTCGGGCTTAATATTTCATTTTAACTAACAAAATAATGCAAGATATGAAATTTCAACGATTATTAATCATACTTTCCTTGGTCCTGATTTTCAGTAACTGCACGGATGTTCTCGACATGGCACCCGACGGCAACATGCAGATGGACGAAGTTCTTTCTGACCCGGACAAGGTAGAAGCGCTTTTGAACCGTTGCTATGAAAAAATTCCCCAGAAAGGATATAGCTATTGGTTTTTCGAGTCTTTAGTGGTGGCGGCCAGTGACGATGGATACACCTCGGACGAAGCGCAAGGTGTGCCTTCTACGGATATCTATACGGATAACACTTCGGCAAGCAGTCACGCTATGAGAGATTCCCATGATGGACATGGAGGAAATAATACCGGCTACTGGGCAAATTCATGGCAGCAAATTCGTCTGTGTACACAATTTATTGAGTTAATAGATGGAGCGGCCGTAAACAAGGAAACAGACAGGGGACGCTTTAAAGCGGAAGCCCGTGTATTAAGGGCGTTTTTCTATATGGAATTGATTAAATGGTTTGGTAAAGTACCTATCCTGGAACAAACGCTACCTTTTGATGCTGATTTTTCAACCATGACACGATCCTCCGTGTATGATGTGGCAAAATTCATTGTTTCGGATTGCGATGCGGCTCTGGCAGAACCCAATTTACCCTGGAGGATTGATACTTCCAATGAGGCAATGCGTGTAACCAAGGCGTTAGCTCTGGCACTCAAGACAAAAGCAATGTTATTTGCCGCCAGTCCGCTTCATAATGAAGGACAAAACTATTGGGAAGAAGCCTATACTACCGCCAAAGACGCGGTCACCAAACTAAAGGCAAACGGGTACGAATTATTCACCAAAACAACGCAGCCGGCAGTATATGGTACGGGCCCCGGGGCGGCATTCCGCCAACTGGTCACCCAAAATGCGGATTATTCAGCCACACCGCGGGATAAAGAAACCATTTTCCAGGTACGGTCCGGTGACGTGTTTGTATGGCATATTGGGTATATTGGCAGTAATATGGCCAATACCTATAAATGCGGGACTTCACCCACCCAGGAATTGGTCGATGCTTTTGAAACAATCGACGGGCAACCGGTTCTTAACCTCACAAAACCCTATCTGGACGAAAAGCACCTACAACCCAATTATAATACGTTAAATACGCTTTATAGCCCGAATGATCCGTATGCCAACCGTGATCCCCGTTTTTATGAAACGGTGATTCATAACGGCAGTTCCATTGTATTCGATAGTAAAACAGTCAAAATTGAGACGTTTGTGGGTGGAGCACATGCGCTAAACTTCGATATAACGAACCGCAGTTCATCAAGAACAGGCTATTATCACAATAAAATGGTTACACCCGGGGCAAGCGGTAATAACGGGATCAATAATTCGAAATGGAAATACTATCGGTTGGGTGAGACGCTATTAGATTTAGCCGAGGCCGCCGCCGAAGCAGGTCATTTAAATGAAGCGAGAGCGGCTGCCAATGAAGTGCGTGCCCGCTCGGGAATGCCCGAGCTACCCGTAGGCCTGTCCCAGGCGGAACTGACGCTGCGCATACGCAATGAACGGCGCGTGGAACTGGCATGGGAAGAGCAACGGTATTTCGACCTGCGACGCTGGCAAGAACCCACAGGGAATTTAAGCGAAACATGCAAGTGGTTTACAGCAATGGTTATCAACAAGAAAAGCGACGGAGGATTCACCTATACCCGTCAGAATATTTCCGGTAATCCCAGGGGAGGGTGGCAAAACAGAGACCTGCTTCTTCCATTACCTTTAAATGAAGCGGCAACCCTTGAAGCGGTTACAGGACAAAAATGGCAAAATCCAGGATGGTAATTTCAATAATGATAAATAAAATGAAGAAAAGTATAAAATTCATAACATTAAACATTATTTGTTTACTGATGATCATGCCCTCGTATGCACAGGAAACAAATAGTACGCATAATCGGATTGTGAATGAATTTAACCAACCGATTCACGGTGCAGAGATTAAGACGGAAAATGGTAAATTCATCTCACGTACCACCAAGGATGGGGGGTTTAATGTACCTTCCGATGTAAAGAACCAATTTATTATTGTATCCGCGCCCGGGTATCAAAATATCCGTCTATCCCTTGATCAGATAATGGATCAACAGGAGATCACACTCTCTTCCGATCCACATAATATGGGAGGAGAAGTTAATTTCGGATATCATTCCTTTACGAAGGAATCGATTACCGGGGCTGTTGCCTCCGTCTCCGGAGAGATATTGGATAAAACCCCTTCAAACGTGTTATCGGACACTTACGAGGGGAGGTTGCCCGGACTCACCGTGGTAAACAACATTGCAGAGTTAACCTTCTTTGGATACGGGAATTATAGCAAAGCGATCCGTGGCTTCTCATCGATTAACGGAAATTCTCCGTTAGTGATCATAGATGGAGTGATTGCTCCCACGCAATACATCGAATTCATTTCGCCCAAGGAAATAGAGAGCATTTCCGTATTAAAGGACGCATCAGCCACAGCAGCATATGGTATCCAGGGATCAGCCGGAGTGATCGTTATCACCACGAAAAGAGGATATCAAGGGAAATTGAATGTGGAAGCCTATGCCGACCAATCCTTTCAACAGGTAACCCGCCGTCCTCAATTCGTCAGTTCGGCACAATATGCAAAATTACGCAATGAGGCCGGAGAAAGAGACGGGTTGGGTGCGTACTCCCAATTCACCCAGGATGAAATCGATCTTTTCGAAGCAGGTGATGACCCCCGCTACCCGAATAATAACTGGTTCGATCAATACATCAAAGAGTTCGTGATGAGGCAGCGAGTAGGTGTGAATGTCGCCGGAGGAACGGATAAATTTCGCTATTACTCCAACTTGAGTTTCGTCCATCAGAACGAACCCCTGATCATTGCCGACGAAGCAAATAGAAAGTATGACCCCACTCCCAATGTAAATATTGGCAACTTCCGGACGAACATGGATATCAAATTCAATGATTATATATCCGGTTATATGAGATTGACAGGAAACGTGAAACGAGAAGTGTTAGCGGGCGGGAATATGGGATGGACCGTGTACAGTCAAATTTTTAATCAACCCCCCACAATGTACGGCCCACTTTCACCGGTCAATGAAGAGAATGCTGAGTTGAGCGAACAGGTAGTGACTGTAGATGGACTGGATAATCCCGTATATGGTATGTTGAACCGATCCGGATATCGCACAGTGATTGAGACAAATATTTTGGCCCAGACAGGATTAAAATTGGATTTGGATTTTCTCGCGGAGGGATTATCTGTAAGTGGCGGTATGGCGTATCAAACCTATGTGCGAAATGAAACAGGAACCAGCCAGAATTATAAGAGGCTTATAAGAGAGGATGATTATTCAACATTAGATAATTTCATTCAATATAAGACGTTTGAAAACACACCATTAAGCTACGGAAAGGGATCTGTATTCTTTTATTATTTGAACTTCTTGGGAAGTCTCGATTATAATCGCCGTTTTGGAGACCACAGTATCAATGCTTCTGCCCATACCTATTATTTGAAACAGGAAAAAGAAGCGACCGGATCGTCCAGCGATGTATTGCCCTATAAAAGACAAAACTTTGGACTTTCTGCTCTGTATGGATACAAGGACAGATACTTTCTGAAAGCCGACATGGCCTATTCCGGCTCGGAGCAATTCCACCCGGATTATCGATACACATTTACTCCGGCTGTTTCAGCGGCCTGGATCGCTTCAAAAGAGGATTTTTTTCAATCCAACGTCATCTCTTTACTGAAGCTTAGAGCCTCATACGGTATCAATGGTAGTGACCAGCTTGGGGGTGCACGATTCCTCTATTTGGATAATATCCGTTCCGATGGTAGTGAACTGGAAAGAGGGAATCCAAAATTGGAAGCTGAAAAAATCAAAAAGCTAAATGCAGGGGTAAACCTGGGATTCCTGAACATGTTCACGTTGGATTTTGATTATTTCTCCCATCATGTGAATAATATGTTGATCAACAGCAGCGCAAAAATACCTCAATATCAAGGGATTCCCTTATCCTATTTTCCTAAACTCAATGAAGGTGAAATGGAAAATAAGGGATTTGAAGTATCCTTAGGCTTCAACAAAAATCTTTCAAAAGATTTGTCCGTATTTGCGCAGGCAAACTTTATGCAAGCCAAAAATAAGGTGATCAATATTAATGAACCTTCGCTGGGAAATGATTATGTTTATCCTTACCGTACACAAGGATATACCGCCGGACAGCTTTGGGGATATATGATTGACAGGAGCAATGGAAATGGAATGTTCAACTCAGAAGAAGAATTGACCAATTCAAGCCTCACCTACTCTTTCGGGACACCCCGTGTGGGCGATTTTATCTATCAAGACTTAAACAATGATAACATCATCGACGAGAAGGATAAGGCACCTCTGGGATATGCCAGATGGCCGCAACAAGAATACAGTATCGTGGGAGGGATCAACTGGAAAAATTGGGAGTTTTCTTTCCTCTTGCATGGTGTGGGGCATAGCTCGCAATTCTTAAGTGGCATCGGAGCGTATGAAAATCAAGGAAAAGGAATATTCAATGATATCCATTTGAATGCCTGGACACCTGAACGGTATGCTGCCGGGGAAGAGATTACTTATCCTGCCCTCTCTTTATCACCATCCACCAACCATGTCGCAAATGATTTCTTCTTAACCGATCGCTCTTACCTGCGCTTGCGGAATGTGGAACTGGCATATACATTGCCGGAACAGCTTTCGGCTAAAATTCGCTCCGAAAAGATCAGAGTGGCCCTTACTATTCAAAATTTGTTCACACTCGACAATATGAACTCCAAATATATCGATCCGGAAATTGGAAGTATGAATACATTCCAACCTTTTAGAGTTTTTAATATTGGTATCAGTGCAAACTTCTAACATTTTAGATCATGAAGAAAAGTATCATAAAAATATTTATAATTGCTGTTAGCCTCTTAGGCATACATTCTTGCGCAGACCTCGATTTGCCTTCAGATGGCAGGTTAACGCTTAAAGATAT
>ENA-UOOI01000521-UOOI01000521.1-fermentation-metagenome-genome-assembly--contig:-NODE-521-length-48468-cov-47.888129_pt1 | contig 48468 bp, 43 predicted proteins | sample MGYA00245779_ERZ724027 | MGnify/ENA primary metagenome ERZ724027 (study PRJEB28704, sample SAMN03018318) | fermentation metagenome | biome: anthropogenic terrestrial biome; feature: soil; material...
CTGAAATATCCATTTATTCTCTTTCTGCTTCTCCTTTTCATTGACAAATATTTATATACATGCTAGCATATAGTTAACACATGTGTATTGTAAGCACATGAACATAGTCCCAATGTGGGACGATCTCCTCCGGTATTATACATGAAAAGTCATTAAAAAGAAAGAAGGTTATCCTATGTCCGGTAGTAAGGAACAACAAAAGGCAGAAAAGCTGGTAAAAAAGCAACGTTGGGGAAAAGTCGGAAAGATGTTGGAAAAAGGTGATGCGGAAACCAGACTGGCTGTTGCATCCGAATTAGGAAACGCATCAGATGAAAATGCGTTGAACTACCTGATCTCTTTGCTCAAGGATCCGGATGAAAGGGTACAGGTGCAAGCTGTCAAATCCATTGGAACCCGCGGGGAAGAGCGAGCGAAGGCCTTTCTTCAGAACATGATATCCACGTTACCGAGCGAGAAAGTTGAATTGCACGATGCAATACGCGACTCCATTTCCAAAATCAATGTGGCAGAAGAAGCAAACAAAGATAAAGTATGAGCAAAAAACGGATGGGTTCCGTCGTTTCCTGCGGAATCCATCCGTTTTCCCAATGTCCATAGACTGTAGTACCTTATAGACTGTAATACTCTATAGATTGTAATACTTTATAGATTGCAATATTCAGGAAATGCATTCAGAGAAACTGTATTCAGAGAAACTGTATTCAGAGAAACTGTATTCAGAGAAACTGCATTCAGAGACCAACAAATGATATATTTCCTGACCGTTTCCAGGATGTCCGCGGGTCCGTTCGGATCAAGTCAGGTACTTCAAAAAGGACGTAAAAATATGGATGCGGCTGGATAGCAATTGAACCAGAAAATAGATCATAACTGTATTGACGGCGATCAGAAACAGCAACCCCAGAACATGTGGATAGATATGAATTGTGCGCCTCTTCTTTTCCACAGGTTCATCAACAGTTCCTTCCGAAGATGATTCCGCAGGTTCTTCAACAGAAGAAACAGAAGATGCTGCAGAAGGCTCTGTGGAATCTGCATCCGGCACTTCCCCGGATTTTTCCGAAGCGTTTCCCTCAGCTGCTTTTTCCCTGTACTTTTCCGCAGCCGACTTCACAACCATTTTCACCAGTGCTTCCATGGAAGTGTCGTCTTCCTCCGACATACCTATCCGACCTCGATTCTTCCCACGTCATGTCCCTATGCCATCCTATGCCGCCTGTTCAGGATTTATGACATTGACATGTATGGAGTAAAACCGAAAGCCGGCTCTTCGCTGAAAACGATCCAGGCAATTCAAATGATTCAAATGATTTAAACGATTTAAACGATTCCAATATTTCTTATGAAAAGAGCAACTCTCTCCTCACAGGTAAGAGCAACTCTCTCCTCACAGGTAAGAGCAACCCTCTCCTCACAGGTAAAGAGCTACAGGGCAATGATCCGAGCCCATGACCTCACACAGGATATCAGCATTCCGGACGGAATCAATGAAATTGGAAGAAACTATAAAGTAATCAATACGCCACCCCACATTATTGGGCCGGGCCTGGAACTTATAACTCCACCAACTGTATTTGACGGTATCCGGATAAAAATACCGGAAGGTATCGATGAAGCCACTGTCCATCCATTTATCAAGATACTTCCTTTCAATGGGCAGGAATCCGGAGTGCTTTTCATTGGACTTCGGGTTTTTCAAATCAATGGGACGATGCGCTGTATTGAAGTCCCCGCAAACTGCCACCTTTTTCCCGCCATCCACCAACCCTCTGCAATAGGCAAGAACCGCATCATAAAACTCCAGTTTATAATCCAGACGATCCTGATCCTTCTGCCCGTTTGGGAAATAGATATTCAGCAGGGTGAAGGCAGGATATTCGGTAACAATGATCCGCCCTTCCTCATCGTACCGGTCCACCCCGATCCCGTACCGCACGGATACCGGCTTTTCCCTGGTATAGGTGGCAACGCCGCTGTATCCCTTTCTGGCGGGTGCATTCCAATAGGAATAGTATCCCTCGATATTGGTCAGTTCCTCATCCAGCTGATGAAAATGGGCCTTGGTTTCCTGCAGGCACAGTACATCCGGTGTCTCCTGCAGGACCCAATCCACAAATCCCTTTTTTTGTACCGCCCGTATTCCGTTCACATTCCAGGAATATAACTTCATTCCGGACCCCCCGCAGCCTTCAGCTTTTCCAGGCCGATCCGCAGCCGTCTCATGGATTCCTGTTTTCCAAGCAGTCCAAGGATCTCAACGGCGCCGCCAGGCGTCACCTTCTGCCCGGATGCCGCAATCCGTACCGGCCAGAACACCAGACTGTTCTTTAATCCCAGTGAGGCAATCAGATCATTCAAAGCCTGCTGGATATTCCCTTCCGTCCAGTCCGGGAGCTTGTCCAGCACCTGAATGGCCTTCGCCAGGTTTTCACGGGAGTTTTCCACAGTTGTCTTGCTCCTCTTGTGGATAAACAGCGCCGCGTCGTATTCCGGCAGCTCCGCAAGAAACGAAATCATCGCCGGAATTTCATTCAATACTTCCGTCCGGCTCTGCACCAGGGAACTTACCCGTCTCAAATCCATGTTCTCCGGCAGTCCAGCCTTTTTATACCAGGGTAAAGCCATTTCGTGAAACTCCTCCGGATCCTGTTTCTTGATATATTCACCGTTCATCCAGCGCAGCTTGTTGATATCAAAAATAGCCGGAGATTTGCTTAATCCCCTGATATCAAAAACTTCCTCCAACTCCTTCAGGGTAAAGAACTCCCTGTTGTCATTGGGGCTCCAGCCCAGCAGCGCTACATAATTCAGAATGGCCTCCTTCAGAAAACCCTGTTTGTAAAAGTCTTCAAAAGAGGCATCCCCGTCCCGCTTGCTCAGCTTTTTGCCGGGCTCCCTCATGACAGGGGAGAGATGAATATATCTGGGAATTTCCCAGCCAAAGGTCTCATAGAGCAGATTATATTTTGGGGTGGAAGAAAGATATTCACTGCCCCGGACCACCGGATTAATCTTCATCAGATGATCGTCCACTACATTGGCAAGATTATAGGTGGGCATTCCATTGGATTTCAAAAGGATCCCGTCGTCCAGGGTGCTGTTTTCCACCGTAATGGTTCCAAACAACTCATCCTGAAAAGTCGTGGTGCCGGTTTTCGGAACTTTCTGCCGGATGACATAAGGCTCTCCCGCCTGCAGCCTGCGCTCCACCTCTTCCCGGGGCAGATTCCTGCAATGGCCGTCATACCGGAATGTGCCATGATGCCCTCCGGTCTCCCGAAGATGGTTCAGACGTTCCTCCGTACAAAAGCAATAGTATGCTCCGCCAAGATCCACCAGTTTTTTGGCATATTTCTGATAAACGGGCTTCCGTTCCGACTGAACGTATGGACCATACGGACCGCCGATATCCGGTCCTTCGTCATGTTCTATGCCGACCAGCTTCAAGGTATGGTAAATCAGCTCCACAGCACCCTCGACAAAACGATCCTGATCCGTATCTTCGATGCGGAGAATAAATGTGCCATGATTCTTCCTGGCAATCAAATAAGTATACAGAGCCGTTCTCAGGCCTCCGATATGAAGATAGCCAGTGGGGCTCGGGGCGAACCTCGTCCGTACCTCATTCATAAAAAAACCTCCCTCGCATATTACAAAAACAGTATAGTATGCCGCCTCCCGCCTGTCAAGGCGGCGCCAGGGAGAGCTGCGGAGCCGCCAGAGAGATCAGCAGACACCTGGAAGCTGTCCGGATCCATTTGCTCTTTCATTCGCTGTCTATCTCTCTTATTACTATAAAATTATATCATATGTTATGAAATATGTGTATAATAGAGTGGAAAGAGGACATCCCGCTGTAAAGGAGTGCTATGATTGGAATGGAAGATTTTATCAGATCAATTTGCACTGGACTGGTCCTGATCCTGTTATCCTTCATCCTGATGACGGGATGCACCGGTCCGGGCAGTGACGGGAACGCCGCAGACACGGAAAAAATACTGGATTATCCAAAGAACAGCTCCGGCGTAAAGCGGACGCCCCTGAGGATCGCAACCATGTTTGGCGGAACGGATCCGGCTGCAGCTGTATACGAAGAAGCGATCCTGAGTTTTCAGGATGCGAATCCCTCCATCGAGATAACGGATGAGTCCATGACATCAGAAGGCGATGGATACCGAACGAAAATAAAAACGGACTTTTCCTCCGGCAACGACCTGGATATTGTGTTTTTTTACACCGGGGCAGACGCGAGATATATTATTCAGGCAGGGAAACTGATGCCTTATGAGGAAATGTGGAAAGACTACCCGGATCTGGCCAGGGACATCACCGAATTCAGCCGGGAAGCAATGAGAGAATTTGATGGAAAAATCTATGCACTTCCGGTAACGGGATTTTATGAGGGCCTTTTTCTCAATCAGGAACTGTTTCACAAATATCAGGTGGAGCTGCCTACGGATTGGAGCAAATTTGAGAACGCCATTCAGAAATTTCATCAGGCAGGAATCGTACCAATTGCCGGCCCACTGGCCCAGTCCCATTATCTGATTGAACATTTCATTCTATCGGCTGCCGGTGCGCAGGGGCATCAGGACGTATTTGCCAACGGAATCAACCCCGACTGGATTCTTGGTTTTCAAAATCTTCAGAAAATATACAATATGGGCGGCTTTTCCAAGGATGCCGCCACGACGGATATTGAAATGGCTCAGGACCTGTTCCGCAGGGAAAAGGCCGCTATGATCCTGGAGGGTTCCTGGCTGATTGGAGGATGTTCGGAGGAACTGCAGAAAAAAATGACGGTGCTGCCCATGCCTCCTGCGCCCAACGGTAAAATGGATCCGGAAACTTTGGTAGCCGGCCTGTCCTCCGGATATTCCATCAGCACCAAAGCCTGGCAGGATCCTGTGAAAAGAAAAGCGGCCGTGAAACTGGTGAATACTCTTTTGAGCAGCGAGGTCGTTCTGAAAATGGCAGCGGCCAATGGCGGGGTGCCGGCTGCTGAAGTCTCAGTCTCAGGCCTCAGTCCTGTGGCAAAGGACGGATATGTGATGTTTGCCCGGGCAAAGCACCGGAACATGCCCATTGATTCCCGCCTGGTACCGGAGGCTTTCAACGAGATTGTGAAATACGGCGTTCCTTACATTGTTACAGGAGAAAAGACGCCGGAAGATGTACTGGAACAGGTCATGAGGATTCAGAACTCAAGTGACGGATCCGAACAGGAAAACAAAGGAAAACGCTATTAAAGCAACACCAAAGAAAATAACAGAAAGGCACAGGAAGACAATAATCGGAAGAAAATGACAGAGAGACAATATCGATAGGAAACGATATTAAGGATAATAAAGAAATGAAGACAGCAGGGAGGCAGGCAGGGCATGAAAAATTTCCTTCGTTCGCTATATCGCAGAACATCCATCCGGACAAAAACCATTATTGTTTTTTGCATTGTCTCCCTTTGCCCCATCCTTCTGGTAGGTTATGTTGGATACCGAAGTTATGAGGATACCATGAAAGATAAGTTTCTCAGCTATGCCTGCACCAATTCTTCCTATATTTCCTCCCATGTGGAAGAAGTTTTCGAAGGCATGGTGAATTTCTCCAACAGCATCCTGTATGATGATATCATTCAGGATGCTTATAATGAAGTCTCCTACGGGGATGAAGCCTCCTACAGGGATGAAGCCTCCCAAAGGAACGAATCCGATATCTCCGACTATCTGATTAAAAGAAAACTGGACGGATATCTGCAGTCCCTCTTACTGGCACGGCCGGAACTGGATATGGTGGCCTTTCGCTTTACCGGAAAAGAATCCGGCCTGTATGTCTCCAGCCGCCGCATTAAAAAGAATTCCTCCAGGCTGATACCCATGGACGAAATGTACAATGCTGCGAAAAAAGATCCGCAGATGAAATGTTATCTGGATACAAAGGACGGAGTTGTAAATGATATTTACTTTCATCGGATGGTCTGCAACCGAAACAACATGCAGGAAATCGGTCTTTTGGTCTTTCGGCTCAATCCGCAGCGCTTCAGGCTGAATCGTTACCTCAGCAGCCCCACGGAGAGCATCTGTCTCTATTCCAACAACTGCGATCAGATCTTCAACCCGGCAGGCTCCGGCGTGAGACACAAGGATTCCATGACCCATCTGATTCGGGACAGGAAAGGACCGGGAGTATACGAAGTCGGGGGAGATTACATCATATATGAAACCATCGAGCCGCTGCACTGGAACCTTTTCCTGCAGCTTTCCTCCAACGAACTGTTTCATGAAGTGCGAAAACAATCCAGGATCATTCTGCTACTCTGCCTCAGTACGTTGCCCATCATTTTTCTTGCCGTAAGTAATATCTTTCAGGACATCATAAAACCAATCAATATCCTTGTAAAGAAAATGCATCAAATGGAAATCGGCGAGACCGGCGTCACCATGACATGGAACCGCAGCGACGAAATCGGATATCTGGTTTCGTCCTTCAACAAAATGTCCACGGAGATAGACGATCTGATCAATCGGGTCTACAGGGAGGAAATTGCCTTTGCCAATGCAGAGATCAAAGCGCTGCAGGCCCAGATCAACCCGCATTTTCTTTACAACACCCTGGAAACCATAAACTGGAAGGCCCAGCTGGAAGGTGTCGATGAAATCAGCGACATGGTCATGGCGCTTTCCAATCTGATGGAGGCAGGCATTGACCGAAACGGTCAGAAGTTTGTCACATTGAAGCAGGAATTGGACTATGTGGAAAACTATATGTTTCTCATCCAAAAACGTTTTGGCAATAAGATTTCATTTCAAAAGGAAATGAATCCGGATACTCTGGGTTATCCCATACCAAAATTAATCCTTCAGCCCCTGATTGAAAATGCGATACACCATGGGATCGAGCCAAAGGGCAAAGGACGGATTTTCCTGACGTCCGGGTATGAAAAGGACTTCCTGATCCTGCGGGTTATGGACGACGGAGTGGGGATCCCATCCGATACGCTTGCCTGGCTTTCTGCCTCACTGTCCCACCCGCCTTCATCCCACGCCCAAAAGAGATTTTCCAATACCGAGGTGGGGATCCTCAATGTTCATCGCCGCATTCAGCTGATCTTTGGGAATCCATATGGACTGAAGATAAAAAGCTCACCGGAGGGTACAAAGGTAATCATCACCCTACCGGCCGACAGAAAAATGGAAGGCAGGGAAAAAGCGGAAAGGAGGAAGGAAATTGTACCAGGTCGTGCTGATCGATGATGAGCAGGTGGTCCTGGAGGGACTGAACAAATTAATTGACTGGAAAGGAATGGGGTGCAAGGTAGCCGGGCAGGCAGAGGATGGGGAAACCGGGCTGGACCTGATCCGCCGGTTCCGGCCGGACATTATACTGACGGATATCCGTATGCCCAGACTGGATGGGCTGGACATGATCAGTGCAATCCGGAAAATCCGGGAGGATTGCCGGATCATCATTCTCACCGGATATCGGGATTTTGAATATGCCCAGAGGGGGATTTCCCTGGGGGTATTTCGATTCCTGACAAAGCCCACGAGAAAAAAAGACATTATCTCCGCAGTTCAGGATGCCATCGCGGAGATTGAAAAAAGCCGAAGGAGAGAAAAAGAATTTCAGGATCTGCGCAAACAGGTCAGCCGGTTTTATGGATTCCGTCATGCCGATATTGCCCCGGATACATCCGGAAAACCGGACAGTGGCTCTGCATATCTGGCGGTACGATCGGTCCGTTATATCCGGGATCACTATATGGAGAATCTGGATCTTCAGCAAGTGTCGGATAAACTGTACATCAGCACCTGGCATCTCTGCAGGGTGCTGAAGCGGGAAACCGGAAATACCTTTGTAAATATTCTGAATCAGATACGCATTGATGCGGCAAAGGAACTGCTGGATGAAACAAATGACAGAATTTATGAAATCGCAAATCATGTTGGATACCCTGATGTTACCTATTTTGGACGGGTTTTCAAACAAATCACAGGCTATACCCCCAGTGAATACCGAAATCGTATGATCCATACAAAGTGAACAAATTTATACGAAAGATGCCAATTTCATCACGTGTTTTTCTCCTGCTTTCTGAAGTATTCTATAGGTAAGGAGTGATGATTCATTCAAGACAGGAAAGCAAGGAGGTTCATTCAATGTCTGATTCTTTGGCCCCCACAAAGACAAAGGGCTATCATTCCGCAAAAAGAAAGAAAACGTGGGCTCTGACCAGCATGGTGTTGCCCGGTGCAATATGGCTTGTTCTTTTGCGGTATCTGCCGATGTTCGGCATCGTTTTGGCATTTAAAGACTATCAAATATATACCAGGGCCCCAACCCTGTTTCACAACATCCAGCACAGTGAGTGGGTTGGATTGAAAAACTTCAAATTCCTTTTTACCACGACAGACTCCTGGATCATGATCCGCAATACCATCGGCTATAATGCATTGTGGATCGTTCTGGGCATTGTCATAGCGGTGTCCTTTGCTGTTATGCTGAATGAACTGACAAATCGTTTTGTAGCCAAGACCTATCAGACTTTAATGTTTTTCCCCTATTTCCTCAGTTGGGTGGTAGCCAGCTATTTTGTGCAGGCTTTTCTGGATCCGACCCGGGGACTGATCAGCAATATTCAGAGTAATCTGGGAATGGAAGTCACCAGCTGGTACAACGACTCAAAACCATGGCCTGTCATTCTGACCATAGCCAATCTGTGGAAAAACGTCGGATATTCCACTGTTTTGTATTTGGCTGCCATTGCGGGCATTGACACAACACAATATGAAGCCGCAAGCATTGAAGGAGCCAACAAATGGCAGCAGGTCTGGCATATCACCATTCCCAATATCCGGCCCATGATTACCATCCTGTTCATTATGAACGTAGGAAAGATATTCAATGCGGATTTTGGTCTGTTCTATAATGTGCCAATGAACTCCGGCCCGCTTTTCCCCACCACACAGGTCGTTGATACTTACGTCTACCGGGCGCTGATGGCGACTTCCAATCCGGGGATGAGTACAGCGGCCAGCCTTCTGCAGAATGTAGTGGGATTCATCTGCCTCATGGGCGCCAACACAATTATTCGAAAACTGGATGAGGAAAGCAGTTTATTCTAAGGGAGGGGAAGAAAAATGGCAAGAGTGGAAACGATGCCGGTCTCTCATACCGGAAAGAAAAGAAAAGCACGGATGAATGCAGTCAGCCTGCCTACTGAGGTCGTCATTCATATTGTTCTTATTTTGTTCTGCCTGATTTGTGTGATACCGTTTATTTTTGTCGGAATCATATCCTTTACATCGGAGGAAAGCATCCGGGAAATCGGGTATTCCTTTCTCCCGAATAAGCTTTCTCTTCAGGCTTATCGATATGTCTTTGATTTGGGAGATCAGCTGTGGCGTTCCTATTTCAATAGTTTTTATATTACCATTGTGGGGACCTTCCTCAGCGTTCTGATCTCCGCATTGTATTCCTATGCACTGTTCCGGAAGGATTACAAATATCGCAGGTTTTTTACTATATTCTGCTTCTTTACCATGCTGTTCGGGGGAGGCCTGGCTCCTACCTACATGGTCTGCAAGAATTTACTGGGGCTGAGTGACAACTATGCCGCATTGATTGTGCCGACGCTGCTCAATCCCTTTAATGTCATTATCATGCGGACCTTTTTTCAGACTTCCATTCCGCTTGATTTACTGGATTCCGCTGCCATTGACGGCAGTGGGGAATATCACACCCTGTTTCATATTGTCCTGCCCATCTCCAAGCCGGGTATTGCTTCCATTTCCCTGCTGACCTCCCTGGCATATTGGAATGAGTGGTTTCTTTCCATGCTGTATATACGGGATGCGAAATATTTTCCCCTCCAGTACCTGCTGATGAGAATGCAGAATCAAGTGGATTTTTTGGTAAAAAATAGCTCCAAAATTGGACCTGAGGCGGCAAAGATCATGAGGGATCTTCCCCAGGAAAGTCTGCGGATGGCCCTGGTGGTCCTGATCGTCATACCCATTGCCTTTGCCTATCCTTTCTTTCAGCGCTATATTATCAGCGGCCTGACCATTGGATCCATCAAAGGCTGACAGGACAGAAGCAAAACTATTTCAGATACCCAAACTTGCAACCATCAAAGGCTGACAGGACAGGAGCAAACTGCGGGATCAAATGGTTTATCCAAATCGGTAAGAACAGCTGGCAAAAGCTGCCGGCTGCTTACAATAAAGCATAACGCTATCAATTATTATCAATAAGGGGGAATATCCATCATGAAAAGGAAACTGTCCGTAAAAAAATTGCTCTCCGCGGCTTTGATCCTGGCACTCCTGACGACTGCCTTTGCCGGCTGCGGTACAAAAAACAAAGACGTTGCGGATAAGAAGGTCACTCCGGGTCCCACGGAAAAAACAGAGGACAAGAAACCGGAAGATGAAAAATCCAATCAAAAAGAGCCCGACGGGAAGGATACCTCCAAGCCGGTTACATTGACATGGTATCTGCATGGCAGCAATGTCACCGACGACAAGGAGGTCCTGGAAAAGGCCAATGAATATCTGAAGGAAAAGATCAATGTTACTTTGAAACCCATTTGGGGCACCTGGGGAGACTTCGATGAGAATGTCGTTCTGTCCATTCAGGGCCAGGACCCTGTGGACATCTATTTTACCTGTTCCTGGAGTGCCGATGAGTACAATTCCTATGCACGGAAAGGCGCCTGGATGCGTCTGGACGACCCGAAAAACAATCTCATTGAGAAATATGCAACGGATCTTTGGAAACAGCTGCCAGAAGTTCTGATTCATGGCGCCACCATTCCAGGAAAAGACGGAATGGGAGTATATGCCATTCCGGGGTACAAAGACCTCGCCACGCAGAATTGCTGGGACCTCAACATGAACCTGATGAAAAAATACGGCTATACCGAGGACGATATCAAGAATACGGATTATTACGGATTCGGAGATATCCTGAAAACCGTCAAGGAAGGCGAAGGGAAGAACTTCTACCCGCTGCTGGTTGAAGCCGCCGTTCTGGAACGGATGGTGACCAACAGTATTGTCGTTGCCGGCGACTCCGGCACAAACAACCTGCTTTCCTATTACATTGATCCCAAGGATGTCGCCGCCGAAGGGTCCTATGGGAATAAGATCCTGAGCAAGTTTGAAACAGACGAATACAAAAAATTTGCTGAGAAGACACGGGAATACTTTAACGCCGGCTATATCGATCCCGCCATGGGCAATCCCAAACAGGCCAATGATGTGCGCAGTGCCAAACAACTGACCGGGGAATACCTGATCGGCACTCAGAGCTATGCCCTGGGCTACGAAGCACAGGCAGGCAAGGAACGCGGAATCGAAGTCGCCATGGTGCCCTGCACTCCGCCATATGTGGATACCACCTCTTCGCAGGGCGCAATGATGGCTGTATCCAGCTCTTCCAAAAATCCGGAAAGGGCTGTGATGTTCCTGAACCTCCTGAATACAGATCCGTATCTGATGACCCTTTTAAATTATGGAGTCGAGGGAACCCATTATAAGATGGAAGACAATATGGTGAATTTCCTGGATAAACGGGACGATTATGTGCCGTGGACCAACGGTATGGGCAACATCACCCTGCTGCCCCCCCAAAAGGAACAGGGTGCAGATTTCCTGGATCGGTTCAAGAAGTATTATGGCGCCGCCAAGAGCATTCCGATTCTCGGCTACTGTTTTGATTCCACTCCGGTGGAAACGGAAATGGGCTCATTATCCAATGTTGCAGCGGAATATGCATTGTCCCTGGATGCCGGGACCATCGATCCCAAGCAAAAGCTGCCGGAGTTCATTCAGAAATTAAAGGACAATGGAATCGATAAAGTCGTGGAGGCAGCAAACAAGCAATTAACGGATTATCTGGCGAAGACCAAATAAATTTAAAGGAACCTTTGGGGGTTGGGTTTGAAAGAGGACCGGAGCACTGCCATTTTTCTGCGGCAGGCTCCGGTCCTTTTGGAATACACCCGGCAAATATCATGATGGATCAATATTATGCCTTGAATCCTATTATACAAATCAGACAGATTTCTGTAAAACAAATACATTGCCAAAGCAAACACGGGAATGAAAACATGGTATAATACGGGTGAAGGCGAGAAAAAATCAACGAGATGACCACTGGATCAACGTCTGACAGGCCCCAACGGTCTAAGGGAAAATACCCGAGCGATGCCGGTGGTTCCTGAGGGAGCATTATGTTGTAATCACGGATTGCAGCAGGACCTTTCTTATGATATCATGATTTCTGAAACGCGATCCTGGACAATAAAGTTTTTGAAAGAGGTTTAGCGAATGTTTAATGCAAAATCGGAAGTTTCCAGACTGCTGGCCCCCGGCATACCGGGAATTGAGCCGCAGCAAATCCTCGATATGCTGGAGGTGCCGCCCAACCCGGAAATGGGGGACCTGGCCCTTCCCTGTTTTAAACTGAGCAGGATTTTGAAAAAATCCCCGGTACAGATTGCGGAGGATCTCTCCGCCGCCGTTTCAAAGAAGGGCAGCACGGAAGACATTGACCGGATTGAGGCAGTATCCGGTTACCTGAATATTTTTCTGAACAAAAACGTGTATATAAAGAAGGTTCTGAGCGAAATACTTAAGGCAGGAAGTTCCTTCGGCTCCTCGGATATCGGCAGGAGGAAGACCGTTGTCATAGATTACTCTTCCCCCAATATTGCAAAGCCGTTTCATGTAGGACATCTGCGCTCCACTTCCATTGGAAACTCCCTGTATCAGATTTTTTCCTTCATGGGCTACCATTGCATCGGCATCAATCATCTTGGCGATTGGGGAACCCAGTTCGGCAAACTCATCGTGGCCTACAAAAAATGGGGATCGGAGCAGGCCGTCCGGGAAAATATGATTGATGAGCTGGTCGCCCTGTATGTGAAATTCCATAAAGAAGCAGAAAAGGACCCTTCCCTGAATGAGGAAGCCAGGAAATGGTTTACGCGCCTGGAGCAGGGAAATGAAGAGGCCCGCTCCCTCTGGCGCTGGTTCATTGACATCAGCATGGAGGAATATAAAAAGGTTTACGAGCTGTTGGGCGTCAGATTTGACGCCTATACCGGCGAGTCCTTTTATAACGACAAAATGGATCCGGTGATTGAGGAACTGAAGGAAAAGAACCTGCTGAAGGAAAGCAAGGGGGCCATGGTGGTGGATCTGGAAAAGGAAGGGATGCCTCCCTGTCTGATCCTGAAAACCGACGGCAGCACTTTGTATGCCACCCGGGACATTACCGCGGCCATCTATCGGAAAAACACCTATCATTTTGACAAGTGCATTTATGTCACCGGCGTTTCCCAGAGCCTGCACTTCAAACAATGGTTCAAAGTAATAGAAAAGATGGGTTATGACTGGTATAAGGACCTGTATCATGTACCATTCGGCACGGTCAGCATTGGCGGGGAAAAACTGGCCACCCGTACCGGAAAAGTGGTACTGCTGGACGATATCCTGTCCAGGGCCATCCAAAAGACCAGAGAGACCATTGAAGAAAAAAATCCGGATCTGGAAAATAAGGAGGAAGTAGCAAGGCAGATGGGTGTAGGTGCCGTGATCTTCAGTGATTTGTTCAGCAGCCGGATCAAGGATGTCTCCTTCTCCTGGGATGAAGTCCTGAACTTTGACGGGGAAACCGGTCCTTATGTGCAATATACCCATGCGAGAGCCTGCAGCGTCCTTCGCAGGGCAGAGGACGGGAAAACGGTAAGAACCTCCGCGGAAACGGATCCGGCAGGCAGAGTCCGCAAAGCGGGCGACGAAAACGACGAAACGGATTCTTCCGGAGAAACGATGGCAAAAGAGGCTTCTGCAGCCGCAGATTTTGACAGCAGCCTGCTGTCCAGTAAAGAGGAATACCAGCTGGTTCGGGTCCTGGCTGACTTCCCGGATAAGGTAAAACAGGCATTGGACGATCTGGAGCCTTCCATACTGACCCGCTATCTGGTGGAGCTGGCAAAGGAATTCAACCGGTTCTACCACGAACATTCCATACTGGTGAAGGAAAGAGATCTCCGAAAAGCACGACTGGCATTGGTACAGGCGACAAAAACCACCCTGGCCACTGGTTTAAGACTGATAGGCCTTCATGCACCGGAAAAAGTCTGACCGATACTTCGGACAGTCCATGCATCAAACGAAATTCGATCATCCATTTCAATAAGTTTTGGGGAGATGTTTTTCTTGAAAAGGATCGTTTTAACCGGCGGCGGTACGGCAGGCCATGTGACACCCAATATTGCCCTTTTGCCGGAACTGAGAAAAAGAGGATGGGACATTCATTATATCGGAACGCAAAACGGGATTGAACGGAAACTGATAACGGAAATCCCTTATGTGACCTATCACAGCGTGCAGTCCGGCAAGCTGAGAAGATATGCGGATATCAAAAATCTTACCGATCCATTCCGGGTTTTGGCAGGCATCGGACAATCCATAAATCGGATTCGAAAACTGAAGCCTCAGATTATCTTTTCCAAAGGTGGATTTGTTTCCGTACCAGTTGTTTTGGGAGGGTGGATCAACCGGGTCCCGGTTATTGTCCATGAGTCCGATATTACGCCGGGCCTTGCCAATCAGATTGCCACCCGGTTTGCAAAGACGGTATGCACCACCTTTCCGGAGACCGTCCAATATTTCAGGGAAGGAAAAGCAATCCATACCGGGACTCCCATCCGACAGGAACTGTTTTTGGGTAACCCGGAAAGGGGCAGAAAACTGTGTGGCTTTACCGGGGAAAAGCCCACTATCCTGGTCATGGGCGGCAGTCAGGGCGCCGTCTCCATCAATAAGGCGATCCGGGCACTGCTGAGCAGGCTGACCCGCCGCTTCCAGGTGGTGCATATCTGCGGCAGCGGCAATTTTGATAACGTTCTGGACAGTTATCCGGACTACAGGCAGTTCGAATATGTGAGCGAGGAGCTTCCCGACATTCTGGCAATGACCGATCTGGTGGTATCCCGGTCCGGAGCCAACTCCATTTATGAGTTCCTTGCCCTGAAAAAACCGGCACTGCTGATCCCTCTTCCCCTAAGCTCCAGCCGCGGCGATCAGATTGCCAATGCAAAGTCCTTTGTGAAACAGGGCTTCAGCAAAATGCTGGAACAGGAAAATATGACGGAGGACACCCTTTATGATCATATCGTGGATCTGTACCTGAACAGGGAAAAGTATATCCGTGCCATGACGGAAAACAATACCGCCGACAGCATAGAAATCATTCTGCAGCAGATTGATTCCCTGGCAAAAAAATAGGAAAGAGCCGGGCCTGCGCCTTCACTCTTTCCCAAAGCAGTTTCTTCCTAAAGTCGTATTTTCCTAGAGTCGTATTTTCCTGGCATCGTATTTTCCTAAAGCAACTTTTCGATGTCTCCCGCAAGGCTCATCGGTTCCACAGGCGATTCATAGCGTGAAACCACATTTCCGCTGCGGTCAATCAGAAATTTGGTGAAATTCCATTTGATCTGATTGTCACTAAAACCTTCTTTGTATCGGTTCCTGAGCATGAGCTCAAACGTTTTGTTTTTCAGTCCTTTTTCAAAGCCCTGGAATTCTTTCTGCGACGTCAGATATTGAAAGAGCGGGATCGCCGTTTCCCCACGGACATCCACTTTCCCGGACAATGGAAAGGTAACGCCGTAACGCACCGAGCAAAACTCGGATATCTCCTGGTTGCTCCCCGGCTCCTGTTCCATAAACTGATTACAGGGAAAACCGATGATCGTAAACCCACGCTCCCTGTAGCTCTGATAGAGCTTTTCCAGTCCCTTATACTGGGGTGTGAATCCACACTTGCTGGCTGTATTGACAATAAGCAGTACTTTTCCCTTGTAATCCGACATTCTCACCGGCTGATTCTCTATCGACGTGTACTCAAAATCATAGACAGACATACTACAATAACCTCCTTCTAATGTATTTCACTTTTATCCATATCCAAAACACAGGCATCATATGTTTCCGATTGGGAAACCCCGGCCGGACGCTGCATCGTCTTACAGCCATGTTTGACGATGAATTCCACAATCTCCTGAGCTGCCCGTATATTTCGGAATGTAAGCTGCCTGTCATAGATCTCACGAAGCTTTTTCCCGTTCTGGGCAAGCAGATCCGATATCACATCGGGAACTTTTTGAGGATCCATACAGACCACTCCCAAATTGTGATGTTGGACATATTCCGGATTTTTCTCTTCCTGTCCTCTCAATGCATCCACAACAATAATAGGTTTGCACAGATTCACTGCTTCCATTACCACGTTGGGACTTCCCCGGACAATGAGAATGTCCGCTTCTGTCATGTACCTTTTCATATCTTTCGTGAAACCATGAATTTGAACACGATGGCCCGGGGTATCCCCAAATTCCTTCTCCAGCCTTTCTTTCAGGGATACCTTGCTCCCTGCCAGAATGGAGATGCGACAGTTGCTGCGATCCAGAATGTTTCGGATAATACTCATATTCCGTTTGGATCCCTGACTCCCATTCACCAACAGGACAGAAACTCCGTTTTTGGCTATCTGATCAGACTCCCTCGGAGCAGCAGGGAAAGGTTCACAAAAGTCTTCCCGGACCGGAAAATCAACAAGCTGTAATTTTTCTTCCGGAATCCCCAGGGAGAGCATGGTCCGTTTGGACTCCACCGAGGGGCACAAGGTGTAAGCTGACCTTTCGTCCGCCCACATACTGGAAACATTGTCCAAATCGGCAATCAAAGGGATCACCGGGATGTTGATATTTTCCCGCTTCAGAACATTCAAAACTGCACCAATAAAAACAGCATGAACAGGAACAATCATCTCCGGCCTGATTTCTTTCAGCCGGCGGATGAGTTCCTTTTCTATACTTTTTGTTACAAATGCATTAATGATACGGGGATGACGATTGGCTACCCAATAAAAAAAGCCCCATAATGCGGGAAAATTGACAATAATCGGATTATAAAGCCGCCCCATCAGATCCATGAACTTCCCTCCGAGGGAAAATCCATCGATCACAGTGATTTTCACTTCCGGATATCGCTTATGGGCCTGCTCGACCAAGGCCTTTGTGATACTTTTATGACCTTGCCCGGTATCCTCTGCGGAAAGAAATACAATATTGCCGCCTTGCTCATGATCTGCAGCAGTGGTTTTTCCCTTATACGGGGGACACCCTGAGGTTTTATCCATGTCCATACGATTCTTCCCTTTTTTTTGATTATTTTTCACTCTGTTCCCTTTACTATTCTCAAGAAATCGGATGATACGCGGCCGGTTATAACGTTGAATGATGACATATGGAAGATTCAAGCCAAGTGCCAGAAAAATCATAAAAAGTGTTTCCAAAAAACCACTCCAAATTCCGAAAAGGAAAGAGGACAGAATAATTCCCCAGTGCGTTAACTCTGCGCGGCAGGATTCCAGAAGATATTTTTGTATATGCTTCTCGTCAAACGCTGTAATATGCTTTCTGGGGAAAATAGGCTTCAGAAAGTCACTTAGCTCCGGCAGCTCATTTTTCCAGTTTTTTACCTTGAATATCCGCTGATAAACCTTTCCTCCATCCTCCCATTTTCTTTCCTGATAGAGCCAGTTTTTATAATCCAAAATAAATTCAGGTAATCTCAGGGAGAAAAACGTATTTACAACCGATAATAAAATAAAAACAAAAACATTATCGGAAAGTGTCGCTTCCATTACCCTTATCACCCCTTTATACGAATAGAGCGAGCCCAGCTGCGTCTCTTGATCGCAGGCAATGCATACAGAGGAATGTAAAGTACCATTCCTGTTACAATCCCCCATCCGACATCCAGAACCGAATGCTGCTTAATAAACACAGTGGACAGGCATATGAGGATCGTTAAAATGTGGGATGCAATCCTCCCGTTCTTTATCTTCCGTGCAAAGTCTTCCGAGTGCTGCAGGGCTGCATTCACCGCAATGGAGTTAATCACATGCACGCTTGGACATACATTGGTCGGTGTATCCGTGGCATATACCATTTTCACCAGAAGGGAGAAAGGATCCTTTTTGGTAATGACCGGCCTAAGATTCTGTGCATTGGGATAAATCATATACACGGTATAGGCAACGGACATCCCGCATGCCAAAAAAACAAGCAGTTTGTAAAAATCCCTTCGGGAATATATCCCGGTGAATATCACTCCATAGGCAATATATGGAAACCAAATCAAATACGGAACAACGAATTCCTTGACGAAAGGAATCCGGTCATCCAGAACCGCGTGTATGAAATACTCTGGAACAAGGGCCCTCTCCAAATACTTGAACCATATCAAAATCGGAACTAACAAAAGCAAGCTGTAAAGATGCTTATGCTCCGATAGGAACTTTCGAAAGTTCCTCATTGTTTTCACAAAATGATCCCCCTTTACATCATCCCTCCGGGAAGTTTCCTTGCCCGGCCAAAGCTAACCGGCAAGGTTACTATATATTATATATATATCTGTCAATTTGCGCAATGATGCATCCATCTTCTGTGCCGAAAGATGGTCGAGGAATAGCCCGTATTTCAGGGAAAACTTCTCTTTTTCATTGTTTTTATTCTATATCCTCTACCGACTCCCATATTAAGCATAAAATTCGATAACTATTTCAATAATCCTTCGAAACAAAAGTCTTTCCGGAAAAAAATTGCTTTTGAAAAATCATTCTGATTTCGACGACTATTAACAATTTTCTGTGAATAAATACAAGTTATCCACAAGCTGCGTCGGGATTTCTTCATATTTTAAATTCATCCCCATACTTATCCACATTATCCACAACCAAACTGGCGCTTTTTCCACATGTTTGCCACTGTTTCTCCATTTATAAACAAATAATGAACTCATTTGCAAATATAAAACAGTAACCACTGCTTTACAACTCTCCAACATTCTGAAACCGGCGAATAAACTCCTTCAACCCTTCTGCGTCGATCCGGTCAAACCGGCTTTTCTCCGGACTGTCAATATCCAGGACTCCCGTCAGACAGTTCTTTTCCTGAATGGGAAGCACAATCTCTGATCGGGAGGAGGAATCACAGGAAATATGACCGGAAAATTGTCGGACATCCTCCACAATCTGTATTTCCCTTTTCTCCGCCGCAGTACCGCAGACCCCTTTCCCCATGGGAATACGAATACACGCCGGCTGCCCCTGAAAGGGGCCCAGGACAAGCTCCCTGGACTGATACCGATAAAACCCCGCCCAGTTGATATCCGGCAGAAACTGATACAGCAGGGCGGCTGCATTGGCCATCTTTGCGATCTCATCCGTTTCTCCGTCCAGCAAACCGGATAAACAGGTATTCAAGTCTTCATAAATCTTTTTTTTGCTGTCCGCAACTGATTCCGATACTCCTGACATATCATGTGACTCCCGTTCATCCTATATTATTATCTGCCTGCACCCGGCGGGATCAGCCGGATGTATCCTGAATCCAGCTGATCCCGCCATGGAATCCGGCTCTTTTATTCCCCGTCATTCCGAATCAGGGGTATCCTTCTTTCCGTCATTTTTCTCTTCTTCGGTATTTTCCTCTTCTCCGGTATTGTCCTCTTCCCCGGCGTCCGGATCCTGTGCTCGATCCAACAGCCGTTTCAGGGAGTCGTCCTTTTCCCCGCTGAACGGCATCTGTGGTCCGGACTGCGCCTCCTGGGAAGAATCCGTTTCCCCTGTCCTGTTTCCACTGTCCTCATCGGCAGGACTTTCTTCCTCTTCGTCCTCTTCCTCGCTCTTCTTTGCTTTGGCAACGGATACAATGAAATCCCCTTCCTCCACCCTCATCAGGGTGACTCCCTGGGTATTCCGGCTCAATTGGGATATTTCATCTGTTCCAATCCGGATGATGACGCCTTCCGAATTGATCATGATCAGATCCTCTTCCCCGGAAACGACCTTCATCGCTGCCAGTTTTCCGGTTTTTTCGGTAATATGCATGGTAAGGATGCCCTTGCCGCCCCTGGTTTGAATGCGATATTCCTCCGCGGGGGTTCGCTTTCCAAATCCGTTTTCGCTGATCGTCAGAACATCCGCATCTTCCCTTATGCGCTCCGTATCAATGACATAATCCCCATCGCTTAATTCCATGCCTTTTACACCCATGGCGGATCTTCCCATGGACCGGACATCCTGCTCCGAATAGCGGACTGAGAAACCTTCATGGGAAGCCATGATGATCTCCTGATTTCCATCCGTCAGCAAAGTACGGATCAGCTCGTCTCCTTCCCTGAGGGATATGGCAATGATCCCGCCCTTCCGGATATTTTTAAAATCACTGAGGGGAGTCTTTTTCACCAGTCCGTTTCGGGTCGCCATGAACAGATACCGATCCTCCACAAAATCCTCTTCCTTTAAGGGAATAAAGGCCTGAATCCGCTCTCCGGGGGTCAGCTGCAATAGGTTGATAATGGCAGTCCCTTTGGCCTGACGTCCGGATTCGGGAATCTCGTAGGCTTTCATGGAATATACCTTTCCCATGGAGGTAAAAAACAAAAGGGATTGATGGGTCGAGGTGATAAAAAGATCCTCCACAAAGTCCTCTTCCCTGGTGTGCAGACCGGTAATCCCCTTTCCGCCTCTTCGTTGGCTCTTATAGGTACGAAGCGGTGTTCGCTTGACGTAACCATAATGGGTCAGTGTGATCACAACGTCATGTTCGTCAATCAGATCCTCCATGTCTATTTCATCATCTGCCGCAACGATCTCCGTCCTTCTCGGATCATTGTATTTGTCCTTGACTTCCAGCAGCTCCTTCTTGATAATGCCAAGCAGCAGATGCTCATCGCTCAATACATCCTTCAGATGCTTTACCGTCTTTTCCAGCTCCGCATATTCTTCATCTATTTTTTCCCGCTCCAGCCCGGTCAGCCTCTGGAGACGCATATCCAGGATAGCCTGTGCCTGCTTCTCCGACAGGTTGAAATTCGTGATCAGACCTTCTTTTGCAGTCTGCGCGGTCCGGGAGCCGCGAATCAGGGAAATGACTGCGTCAATATGATCCAGGGCAATGATCAGGCCTTCCAGGATATGGGCCCGGGCCTCGGCTTTGTCCAGGTCATACCGGGTCCTCCGGGTGACGACATTCTTTTGATGATCAATATACCGTGACAGGATTTCCTTGATATTCATAACCTTGGGCTGTTTCTGGTCATCGATCAGGGCAAGCATGATCACGCCAAAAGTATCCTGCAGCTGGGTATGCTTGAAGAGATAATTCAATATGATATTCGGATTGACATCCTTTTTGATCTCAATGACAATGGACATGCCATTGCGGTCGGACTCATCCCGGATGTCGGATATCCCCGTCACCCTTTTTTCCTTGACCAGGTCGGCAATCTTTTCAATCAGTCTCGCTTTATTGACCTGGTAGGGAATCTCATGTACCAGTATGCGGGATCGGTTATTGGGCATTTCCTCAATTTCGGTTTTGGCACGGACCACTATGCGTCCCCGGCCGGTCCGATAGGCCTGACGAATCCCTTCCTTGCCCAGAATCAGGCCGCCGGTGGGAAAATCGGGACCTTTGATATATTGGGTAATGTCATCCAGATCCGCATCCGGATGATCCATCAAAGCGATGGTCCCGTCAATCACCTCTCCCAGATTATGGGGAGGAATGTTGGTGGCCATCCCCACTGCGATGCCGGAGGAACCATTGACCAGCAAATTCGGAAATCTTGCGGGCAGCACCACCGGCTCCTTCAGGGACTCATCGAAATTCGGCATGAAATCGACGGTTTCCTTTCGGATATCCTTCAGCATTTCCTCCGTGATTTTTGCCATTCTTGCTTCCGTATAACGCATGGCAGCCGGGGAATCCCCGTCCACGGATCCGAAATTTCCATGGCCGTCCACCAGAGGGTAGCGAATGGAAAAGTCCTGTGCAAACCGTACCATGGCTTCGTAAACCGCACTGTCCCCATGGGGATGATATTTGCCCAGCACATCACCGACAATCCTTGCTGATTTTTTATAGGGCTTATCGGCCGTCAGCCCCAGCTCATTCATGGAATACAGAATGCGCCGGTGCACCGGTTTCAACCCGTCCCTTACATCAGGAAGTGCCCGCCCCACAATGACGCTCATGGCGTAATCAATATAGGACTTTTTCATTTCCTCTTCCAGATTTACATCTATGATTCTTTTTTCCAACGGTTCCATACCAGTTATTCCCCTTTATCGTAAAATCCGTGCTGCCGCCCGGCACTCTCAGATATCCAGATTTTTTACGAACTTTGCATTGGATTCAATGAAATCCCGCCTCGGTTCCACCTTATCTCCCATCAGAATATTGAAAATCTCATTCGCAGCAACGGCATCTTCCAGATTTACCTTCAGCACCGTACGGGAATCCGGATTCATGGTGGTCTCCCAAAGCTGCTCCGGATTCATCTCTCCCAGTCCTTTGTATCGCTGCAGCTCAATGCCTTCCCGTCCAATTTCATTCAGCATATTCTCCAATTCCTGGTCTGAATAAACATAATGTTCCTTTTTATTCTTGGTTACCTTGTATAAGGGCGGCTGGGCAATATAGACATATCCGTCCTCCACCAGCGGCTTCATATAGCGATAGAAAAACGTCAGAAGCAGTGTGCGGATATGACTTCCATCCACATCGGCATCCGTCATGCAGATAATCTTATGGTAACGGAGTTTGCTCGCATTGAATTCATTGCCGATCCCTGCACCGAATGCCGTGATCATGGCCTTGATCTCTGCGTTGGCCAATACCTTGTCCAACCGTGTTTTCTCCACATTGAGGATTTTACCCCGAAGTGGCAGAATCGCCTGAAACTGGCGTTCTCTCCCCTGCTTGGCAGAACCGCCGGCAGATTCCCCCTCCACAATGAAGATTTCACACCGGGAAGGATCCTTTTCCGAGCAGTCCGCCAGTTTCCCGGGCAGGGAGGCGCTTTCCAGCACACTCTTCCGCCTGGTCAGATCCCTGGCTTTTTTGGCCGCGGACCGGGCCCGGGACGCACTGAGAGCTTTTTCAACAATGATCTTTGCCTCCGCAGGATGCTCCTCCAAAAAAGCAGAAAACTTTTCGGAAAGAATATTGTCCACAAACCCACGGATGTCACTGTTGCCCAGCTTGGTCTTGGTCTGTCCCTCAAACTGAGGCTCCAGCAGCTTCACGCTGAGGACAGCTGTCAGACCTTCCCGGGTATCCTCCCCGGAAAAATTGGCATCCCCTTCCTTCAGGATATTGGTTTTCCTGGCATAATCGTTGATTACCCGGGTCAGTCCGGACCGAAACCCGGAAAGATGCGTTCCTCCCTCCGGAGTCTCGATGTTGTTTGCAAAGCAAAAGATATTTTCAATATAGGAGTCGTTATACTGCAGGGCAATCTCCAGGGAAGCATCTTCCTTTTCCCCGGTAATATAAATCGGCGCATTGTTCAGCACTTCCCTGTTTTTATTCAGATATTCCACGAAAGAGACAATCCCGCCTTCATAAAAGAACGTATCGGACGAATCGTCCCGTTCGTCTTCCAGAACAATGGTAATTCCTCTATTGAGAAAAGCCATCTCCCTCAGACGGCTTTTCAAAACATCGTAGCTGAAGTTCAAGGTTTCAAATATCTGATCGTCCGGCTCAAATTGAATAGTGGTACCGGTTTTGTCCGTATCCCCTATTTCCTGTAAAGAGGTTTTGGTAATCCCATATTCAAATCGGAGAAGATATTCTTTCCCCTCCGTAAAAATGTGTACCACCATCCATTTGGACAGGGCATTTACCACAGAGGCTCCCACCCCATGCAGACCTCCGGATACCTTATAGCCTCCGTGGCCGAATTTGCCGCCTGCATGCAGCATGGTAAAAACAATTTCTGCAGCGGAAATGCCGTATTTGGGGTTGATCCCCACGGGGATACCCCTGCCATTGTCCGCTACGGTAATGGAGCAGTCCCTGTGAATCACTACATGGATCCGGTCACAGAAACCGGCCAATGCCTCATCGATGCTGTTGTCAACAATCTCATATACCAAATGATGAAGACCCCGGGCATTGGTGCTGCCAATGTACATTCCGGGACGCTTTCGGACAGCCTCCAATCCTTCCAGAACCTGTATATCAGACTCGTCATAATGACTGTTATTTTTTTCCTGTGTTGTCACTTCAAATCCTCCTTGTCTTCGTCCATCATCAATACGATATCCTCCGGATATTCGGTTCTCCTCTGCAAGGTCTCGGAAGATATCGGGGAAAGAAACAGTACTGTCTTTTTATTGATTACAGCCAGTATCAAAGATTTTGGAGGATCATCGGATAAATATTTTACAAAACCTTTTTCTTTGGCAGTTTTGATGAATTCCCTGTTACTGTCTGACTGCACGGCAGACTTCATGCTCATTATAACAATCACATCCTCTACAGAGGCGACTGCATCTCCACCCAGGTGCAATATCATCATTCATCCTTCCTTTTGATTCCACCCTTCCATTATACCCTATTTTACACCTGAATAAAAGGGCCTACCCTTCCGGAACCGCTGTACCGGAGCGGATTTGAAACACCTGACTGTCCCGGCCCCGGATTTCAGGAAACTGATCCTGGTCGGTGACAGCAACAAATGTCTGTACCTTCCCGATATATTCCAACAACATTCTCTGCCGGGCAGAGTCCAGTTCCGACATGGCATCGTCCAAAAGGAGAAGCGGATACTCCCCTGTTTCCCGGAACATAAACTCCAGCTCTGAAAGCTTGAGGGACAGAACTGTAGTCCGTTTCTGTCCCTGGGAGCCAAACAACCGCACATCCATGCCGTTGATATGAAACAGGATATCGTCTCTGTGACAACCCTTACCGGTGCGTCCCTTTTCAATATCTTCCTTTTGACGGATTTCCAGCTCCCGCAGGAAGTTTTGCCGGATTTCCTCCAAAGCAGCGTCCTGATAGGGAATGGAAGATCGATAAACAAGGGACAGCTGCTCCGAACCGCGGGATATCCGGCTGTGTATCTCCCGGGCTATTTTTTGCAGGGAGATATTGAAGGCATGCCGCTGCAGGATGATGAAACTGCCGGTCTCCGCCAGCTGTTGATCCCATACCGGCAGGGTTTTTGCAAGGGAAGGATTACTCTGGATTTCCTTCAGAAGATTGTTTCGTTGATTCAAAATACGGTTGTACTGCTGAAGATAATAAAAATACTTTGGCCGGATCTGGGACAGCTCCATGTCCATGAATCGCCTGCGTTCCACAGGACCTTCCTTTACCAGCTTCAAATCCTCCGGTGAAAAAATAACGGAATTCAGATGTCCCATCAGTTCTCCCAATCGATGAATGGGCTCGCCGTTGATCCGCACCCTCTTTTTTTCATGAGCACGAAGGAGAATATCAATGCTGCTGTCTCCCAGCTTCCGGTCCACCTTTGTCCGGACATAGGCTTCCTCTTTCTCCCACTGGATCATCTCCCTGTCTTTGGAGGTCCGATGGGAACGCCCGGTACAGGATAAAAAAACAGATTCGATGAGATTGGTTTTCCCCTGGGCATTTTCACCGATCAGGAAAATCAAATCAGAAGGAAAGGAAAGCTCTGTATGATCAAAATTGCGAAAATTCCGGAGAATCAGCTCCCTGAGATGCAATTTGACGCACTTCCTCTTTTACCCGACAAGGAAACTTCCGATTCCTTCCACTTCCACCATGTCCCCGGGATGAAGTTTCTTCCCCTTCCTTCGCTCTGTCTCACCATTTACCTTCACCAGGCCTTCTGCAATGATCATTTTTGCTGCTCCGCCGGAGTCCACGGCATTTGCCAGTTTGAGTAGCTGGTCCAGCTTGATAAACTCCGTATGAATTGGAATATGTTCCATACCATCCTCCTTTTACACCTTTTTCATCATTCTGATCTGCTTTCTCAGCTGTAAATTCTTACCGGAAGCAGAAGGTGCGTATAATGATGATCGTTGATGGGCCGAACCACACAGGGGCTTACATTTGTGGTAAAATCAAGACATATTTCGGGATCATCAATTACTTTGAGCATTTCCATGAAATAGCGGGCATTAAAAGCAATTTCCAGTTCCTCCCCTTCCAGCAGGATGGGAACCTCTTCGTAAACTTGTCCGACCTCAGAATTGGAGGTAATCAACATCTTCTGATCCTGGATGTTCAGCCGGATCAGATTGTTTTTCCCTTCCCGGGCAATCAGGGAGGCACGTTCCATACTGGAGGTCAGGATCCTGGTATCCACCTTCACCCTGGTCTTGTAATCCTCCGGGATGATCTGCGAGTAATTGATATACTCTCCTTCCAGAACACGGGATATAATTCTGGTATATCCCAGATCGAACAGAACATGTCGCTCCGATATGGTAATACTGACCTTACGGTCGTCTTCCGGCAGGATCTTTGCAATCTCCCCCAGGGATTTACCCGGAATAATCACCCGGACGCTGTCATGCGGAGTATCCATCACCCCTCTGCGCAAGGCCAGCCGGTATCCGTCCAGACAGACCATGGCGACATCCTTCCCGTCGATTTCCAACAAAGCACCGGTCAATATGGGACGGGCTTCGTCCACGGCCACCGCAAACGTCGTCTGCCGGATCATATCGATCAGAAGCGTTTTGTTGATCTCAATGGGCTGGCTTTCAGCAATATCGGGCAAAGCAGGATATTCATCCGCCGAAAAACACTGAAGGGTGACGATGGAATTCAGACAGGTGATTTTTACATTGTTGTTGGCAAGCACAGTAAATTCAAATTCCGCATCCGGAAGCTTTCGGACGATTTCCGTCAGAAGTCTGGCTGGTACAACAATACTGCCTTCTTTTTGAATGGTTGCGCTGGTATGGCTTTCGATGCTTAAGTTCAGGTTGGAACCTACCAGTTTGAGTACATCGTTTTCCGTTTCGATTAAAATGCCTTCCAGAGCGGGAATGTTGCTGCGGGTGGATACGGCACTTTGAACGGTTAGGATGGACTCCAAAAATTTTTTTTGAGAACAAGTGAATTTCATGGAATACCTCCTGTTGTAGTTGAATATAATAGTTAGTTCGTAGTAATAGCAGTAGGACTTGTGGAAATGTGAATAATGCTGTCGAATAAAGAGAGCACCTCAAAATGCCTGTGGACGGCAATGGGGATATCTTTGCCCGATCCAGGCAGCTCATCCACAGCCCTGTCAATTCTCCCGGATCTGTTTGATCAGTTCATTGACCATACGCTTCATCTGAAGATCCTCCTTTATGTCTGTTGCAACCTTATCACAGGCATGGATGACGGTGGTATGATCCCTTCCGCCAAACAGATCGCCGATTTTCGGAAGGGACAGTTCGGTCATCTCCCTGCAGAGGTACATGGCAATCTGCCTTGGATAAACGATGGGACGGCTGCGTTTCTTGGACTTCAGATCCTCCACCTTCAGCTGACAATGATCCGCGACTACTTTTTGAATCAGTTCCGGCGTAATTTTCTTTGGCTGTCGGCTGGAAATGATATCCTTCAGGGCTTCTTCGGCAACGGATACATCAAGGGTACTGTTGGTCAATGAAGAGTAGGCCATGATTCGGGTCAGAGCTCCTTCCAGCTCCCGGATATTGGATTCAATCCGTTTTGCGATAAATTCCAGGACATCGTCGTCCACTTCGAGATTTTCCATCTCTGCCTTTTTTTTCAATATAGCGATACGGGTTTCCAGATCCGGCGGCTGGATGTCGGTGATGAGTCCCCATTCAAACCGGGAACGCAGGCGATCTTCCAGGGTCGGGATCTCCTTCGGGGGGCGATCGCTGGAAATAATAATCTGTTTGTTGGCTTCGTGAAGGGCATTGAAGGTATGGAAGAATTCCTCCTGCGTACTTTCCTTGCCGGCAATAAACTGGATATCATCGATCAAAAGAACGTCCACATTACGGTAGCGGTTTCGAAAGTCCACATTCTTATTGGTTTGTATGGAATTAATCAATTCGTTTGTAAATTTTTCGGAAGTCACGTACAATACTTTCGCCTTTTTGTTCTGGGAAAGAATATAATGACCAATGGCGTGCATCAGATGGGTCTTGCCCAATCCGACTCCGCCATAGATAAACAGCGGATTATAAGCTTTGGCCGGCGCTTCTGCAACTGCCAGGGAAGCTGCATGGGCAAAACGGTTGCTGTTCCCGATGACGAAGGTGCTGAACGTATATTTGGGATTCAGGAGGCTGTTGGTTTCACTTTCCTCCGACTCCGGCTCAGCCGGCTTGTCCATGTACTTATCCGCTTCGCTGGTCAGAACAAAGGTAACATAATAAGTACGGGATACGACCTGCTTTACGGCATCGGATATCAGGCTGGTATATCTGCTCTCCAAAATACTTTTGGTAAACTCGTTGGGAACACAAAGATAGAGTTGATCTCCCCGGATCGATATCGGCTCGATTGCCTTGACCCAGGTGTCAAAACTGACGTCTGTAATCTCGTTGCGTACCAGCTGAAGAGTTTTTTGCCAAAGATCCATTAAATAATTGTCCATGCGAACCTCCTATGTAATTTCAAGCGGGAAATAAGAACAAAAGTGCTGTACAACAATTGGCCTGCACAGCATAAAATATTATTCAGTCAGTATTTTCAGGGCAAGGTGAATAAGACCGGGACTCCTGGAGGACTTATTCACAAGATTAAAATAAATCAATCACATTGTCAACATGCTGCCAACCAAACATATGACAAGGAATGAATCAACACACGGCAAGTTATGCACAACCTTATCCACAGATGTGTATAACTCCTGTAACGAAATCTACTATTATTATAGTTTAGAAGTTATCAACAGTAAAGCACAATTCTCAAAATATCTGTGGATTATTTAAGGTGCCTGACTTTTTTGGTACATGCAGGCAGGATGACTGATAATTCTTGACACATGCAAGCAGGATGACTTATAATACTAACATAGAAAATGCCGTTTTTTATTTCTATAGTGCTTTGGGAATGCAATAAAAAGTGAAGCAAAGGGAAAAATGGAACAGCAGCCTATATTTTGAGCAGAAAGGGGATGTGCAGAATGAAACGGACTTATCAGCCAAAGAAAAGACAGAGAAGCAAGGAGCACGGATTCCGGAAAAGAATGAGCACCAGCGATGGCAGGATTGTACTGAAGAGAAGAAGACGAAAGGGCAGGAAAAAGCTCACAGCGTAAGGCCGCTATCCGGTGGCCTTTTCTATCATCAAACCCTTTCTGGAGGCAAATGGTTGGATAAGAAACACCGGCTGAGAAAAAACAGGGACTTTCAATACACATATAAAAAGGGGCGTTCCTCAGGACATCCCTTGCTTGTAATTGTTTTCCGAAAAACCAGGGGGCCGGAAACCAGGGTTGGTTTTTCCATTAACAGGAAATTTGGGAAAGCGGTGGAACGGAATCGGATCAAGCGTCAGCTGAGGGCGATCACAGGATCCCGGATCCATCAGATAAAGCAGGGCTTTGACATTATTTTCGTAGTCCGCAGAAAAGCAAAAGAGGCATCCTATCAGGACCTGGACATTGCAGTATATCATCTCCTCAAGCGGGGGAGATTGCTTGGGGGACGGGAAGAATGAAACACATCCTCTTATTTCTGATACGGGCGTACCGTAAAATAATCTCACCTGCATTTCCTCCCAGTTGCCGTTTTACTCCTACTTGTTCTGAGTATTCCATGCAGGCTATTGAAAAATATGGGTCATTCAAGGGGACGGTTCTCTCCCTGCGAAGAATTCTGAAATGCAATCCCCTGCACTCCGGCGGATATGACCCATTAAAATAAAACACGGGGGTAAGAAATATATGAACTTTCCAATCCTATTGATGAATGCAGCCAAAGCGTCCGGTAAGCCCGGCCTGTGGGGTACGTTTGTCAATTTCCTGAGCAGTATCCTGGAAGAGATCAATTTGATAACCGGCAAGATACCGGAACCGTTTGGAGGGTATGGTCTTGCCATTATCCTGTTTTCCATCCTGATGCGTTTGATTCTCCTGCCTCTGGATCTGAAATCCCGAAAATCCAATGAAAAGATGCAGAGTATCCAGCCCGAAGTGGAAGCCATCAACAAAAAATATAAAAATGATCCGGATAAAAGGAATAAAAAGACCATGGAGCTGTATCAGAAATATGAGATCAATCCCATGGGTGGATGTCTCCCGATGCTGCTGCAGTTTCCCCTGTTCTTTGCGATGGTCGGTGCATTGAACTCCATCTCAAACAGGGAAGTTGCCAGGGGATCCATTGATGCCTTTCTGTGGATCAAAAACATCTGGCAGCCGGATTCTCCTCTGAAAGCCCTGACCGGACAAAACATAGGAATGTTTGGAAAGGGATTCAACGGATTGTTTCTTCTGCCCATATTGGCAGGGGTAACATCCTATTACCAGATGAAGATCACCCAACCGGATACCGGCAGCAATGCGAACCAGCAGATGAAGGGATTTACAGCCATCATGCCGATTATGTCCGTATGGTTTTGTATGATGTACACGGCTTCTTTTGCAATTTACTGGGTAACGACGAATGTGTTTCAGATTGTACAGCAGTTGATACTGAAGAAACGAACTCCGTCTGCAGGAAAGGAAGGTGACCGGAAGAAATGAAATCAGTGATTACAACGGGCAAGACAGTGGAAGATGCCGTTCTGGCAGCTGCAATCCAGTTGGCGGTACAGAGGGACAAGCTGGATATCGAAGTCCTGGAAGAGCCGGTAAAGGGCTTATTTGGTGTATTTGGAAGCAAGGATGCCAGGATCCGGGCGTCTGTCATCCGAACACCAAAGGATATTGCCAGGGAATTTCTGACGGAGCTGCTGGCAAAGATGAGTCTGGAAGCAGAACTGGACATTAAGGAAACGGAGGATCGGATTTCCATTTATGTCACCGGTCCAAAAATGGGAGTGCTGATCGGACATCGGGGGGAAACCCTGGATGCCGTACAGTATCTGACCAGTTTGGTTGTAAACCGCAATACCGATCAATACAAACGGGTCACCATTGATACGGAAAACTATCGTAAAAAACGCGAGGAGACGCTGGTAAAACTGGCGAAGCGCCTGAGCCATAAGGTACAGAAAACAAAGCGGAAAATTGTATTGGAGCCGATGAACCCCTTCGAAAGAAGAGTGATTCATTCCACCCTGCAGAAGGATCCTTACGTCAGTACCCATAGTGAGGGCGAGGATCCTTATCGTAAGGTAGTCATTACCCTGAAGTAAGTACCATACAAAATGCAATCGATGGAAAGGGAAAAGCCCGGTAGAAATACTGGGTTTCCTTTTTTGGGAAGACATGCAATTCAGAATGTTGGAAAAGGACGGGATCGAAAGCTTATGCAATCGGAAGAAACCATAACAGCGCTGGCGACTCCACCGGGAGAAGGCGGAATTGCTGTGATCCGGATCAGCGGTCCGGAATCCCTGGGGATCATTCGCACCCTGTTTGTGACAAAAAAGAGAAGCAAACTGCAGGAAATCCGGCCGAGGACTTTTTACTACGGATATATTACGGATGAAGGGCAACATCCTGTGGACGAAGTCCTGATGGTCTATATGAAGGCACCGCACACGTATACCCGGGAGGACGTAGTGGAAATCCACTGTCACGGGGGAATGGTGCCGGTCCGGAGGATTATCGGGCTGGTCCTGTCTGCAGGAGCAAGGCTTGCACAGCCTGGGGAATTTACGAAGCGGGCTTTTTTGAACGGGCGCATTGACCTTGCCCAGGCAGAAGGTGTTATGGAACTGATCTCTGCAAAATCAGATGAGGCGGCGAGGATTTCCCTGGAACAAATGGAGGGAACCCTGTCCGGAAAAATCCATGCCCTGCGTCAGGAACTGCTGGATTTGCTGGCTCATATTGAGGTCAGTGTGGATTATCCGGAGGAGGACATTGAGGAGCTTTTGGCAGAAGAGGCCCGCAGAAAGCTGGACAATGCCCGTCTGCAATGCAGGCAGCTGCTTGCCTCTGCTGATCAGGGAAAGCTGATCCGGGACGGGATCCGCGTTGCAATTATCGGAAAGCCCAATGTAGGGAAGTCTTCCCTGCTGAATGCCCTGGTTCGTCAGAATCGTGCGATTGTGACCGATGTTCCCGGAACCACAAGGGATGTCATTGAAGAGTATATTCATATCCGGGGGGTTCTGGTGCAGATTGTGGATACGGCGGGGATCCGGGAGACCACGGATGCCATTGAAAAAATCGGGGTGGAGAAAACAAAGGAACGCGCGCAGACAGCGGATCTGATTTTACTTTTGCTGGATGCCTCCCGGGCATTGGAAAAAGAAGACCTTGAGATTCTGAAATGGCTGAAGGACCGAAAGGTTCTGATTCTGCTGAATAAGTCGGATCTTCCATCTGTGATAGAGGAAGACAGGATACGGAAGATCTCCGGAAGCCGGATCATCAGGACTTCCATGACGGATGGCACCGGCCTGGCGGAGACGGAGGAGCATATCGTCGGTCTGGTGGAATCCGGCCGTCTTGGGCCGAAAAATTCCGCTGTGATCATGAACAGCCGGCACAAGGAAGTTCTGCTGCGGGCCGAGAGGTATCTGGGGGAAGCGTTGTCTGCCCTGGACTCTTCGATTCCTCTGGATATGGTGACCATAGATATCCGAAATGTTCTGGAAGCGCTGGGGGAAATTACGGGAGAAAGCGTGACAGAGAGTCTGATAGACAAAATATTTTCAGAGTTTTGCGTTGGAAAGTAGGAAAAGAAATGGATTTTATTGCCGGGAAATATGAGATCATTGTAATCGGAGCGGGACATGCCGGTTGTGAAGCCGCCCTGGCATCCGCCAGAATGGGACGGAAGACTCTGGTCCTTGCCCTGAATCTGGATGCTGTGGCCTTAATGGCCTGCAACCCTTCCATAGGGGGATCCTCCAAAGGTCATCTGGTACGGGAAGTCGATGCCCTGGGCGGAGAAATGGGCCGGAACATTGATAAAACCGCCATTCAGGTCCGTATGCTGAATACCGGGAAAGGTCCTGCCGTACATTCCCTGCGGGCACAGGCGGATAAAAAGCGCTATCAGGAAGAAATGAAGTTGACTTTGGAGCGTCAGGAGAACCTGACCATACACCAGGGGGAAGTGGAATCCATCCGGACGGAAAATGGAAAGATATCCGGGATCCGGCTGGTTACCGGAGAAGTCTACCTTTGCCGGGCGGTTGTACTCGCATCGGGTGTTTATTTGAAGAGTCGGGTCATCATCGGGGAATTTTCGGCAAAAAGCGGACCAAATGGATTGTTCCCCGCCAATCAGCTGTCGGAATGCCTGAAGGATCTGGGATTTACTCTGCAGAGGTTTAAAACCGGGACTCCGGCGAGGGTGAACCGAAGATCCCTGGATTTTAGCAGGATGAAAATCCAGCCGGGAGATTCGACAGCGGAGCCTTTTTCCTTTCTGGACGACTGCAGAATACGGGATCAGACTCCCTGTTGGCTGACCTACACCAACGAGCATACCCATGAAATCATACGGGAGAATCTGTACCGTTCTCCCCTGTATTCCGGGGATATCAAAGGCATTGGGCCAAGATACTGCCCTTCCATAGAAGATAAAGTCGTTCGGTTCAAGGATAAGAAAAGTCATCAGATTTTTATCGAACCGGAAGGGCTGCACACCAATGAGATGTATATCCAGGGCATGTCCTCCAGCCTGCCGGTGGATGTGCAGACGGCTGTCTATCATACCGTGCCGGGCATGGAACATGCGGAGATCATGCGGCCTGCCTACGCCATTGAATATGACTGCATAGATCCGACCCAGCTGAATCTGACACTGGAATCCAGAGAGATCGGAGGAATGTTTTTTGCCGGACAGATCAACGGGAGCTCCGGTTATGAAGAAGCGGCGGCGCAGGGAATTCTGGCCGGCATCAATGCCGTTTTGTATATCCGGGGGGATGAGCCATTGATCCTGGATCGTTCGGATGCCTATATCGGGGTGTTGGTGGATGACCTGGTAACGAAAGGGACAAAAGAGCCCTATCGCATGATGACATCCCGCGCGGAATACCGTTTGCTTCTGAGGCAGGACAATGCGGATATGCGGCTGACGGAAAAAGGGTATCGGATCGGATTGGCGGGTGAGCAAAGGTATCAAAGGACTATGAAGAAGGAAGAATCCATCCTCCGGGAGATGGAAAGACTCCAACATACCGTGCTGCCTCCGTCTGACAAAAATGAGTCCTGGCTGAAGGAAAAGGGGTCGTCTCCCATACAAAGCGGACTATCCCTCTATAACCTTCTGAAACGTCCTGAGCTGCATTATTCGGACATTGCCGGTCTGGAGGACCAGGAGACCGGGAAAGTGTCTGCAGAGGTCGGGAAACAGGTTGAGATACAGGTAAAGTACCAGGGCTATATTCAAAAGCAGAAAAGACAGGTGGAGCAGTTTCAAAAGATGGAACGAAACGGAATCCCGGATCCTATGGATTATCGTTTGATACCGGGTCTTCGTTTGGAAGCCAGGCAGAAGCTGCAGGCGCAGCAGCCGGTCAATATCGGTCAGGCGTCCCGGATTTCAGGCGTATCGCCGGCAGATGTCTCGGTTCTGATGATTTATCTGGAAAAAATGAGACGGGAGCGGAAAAGCAGTGAACGATGACAGGAATTTGCTGGTTGACGGATGTTCAAAAATGGGATTGGATTTGAAGGATGCGCAGGTAAAGTGTTTTGAAACGTATCTTTCCCTTCTGCTGGAATGGAACGGGAAAATGAATCTGACCGCTATAGACACTCCGCAGGAGGTCATTACGGAGCATTTTCTGGATTCTGTTTCTGTTCTGAAGGTGTGCGCTCCCGGGAAGGGTGCCCAGGTGCTGGACGTAGGATCCGGCGCAGGTTTTCCCGGAATACCGATGCAGATTGTGAGGCCGGACATTCATCTGACCATGGTGGATGCCGTCCTGAAGAAGACCTTTTTTTGGAGGAAGTCCGGAAGCAGCTGGGATTGAAGGAATGTCGTATTTTACATGCCAGGGCGGAAGATCTGGGGAAAATGCAGCTTCACCGGGAGAAATATGATGTTGTCGTATCCAGGGCAGTGGCTCCCATGAGGGTATTGTCCGAATACTGCCTTCCCTTTGTCCGGGTGGGAGGGTATTTTATAGCCCATAAGGGCCCTGCTGCCCCGGAAGAGATACGGAGTGCAGGGCAGGCCATCCGGATTTTGGGCGGCCGGATTGATAATATGGAAAAAGTGGATATTACAGGCTCAGAGAAAACCCATATATTGGTTGTTATTGAGAAAGTAGCGAAAACCCCATCGAAGTATCCCCGCTCTGCCGGAAAGCCTAAAAAGTCTCCGCTGTAAGAACAGGATTCTTTCCTGTAAGAACAGGATTCTTTCCTTTTATGGATAAAGGACATAAATTTTAAATGATTTGACAAAGATACACGAAAAACAGCGTAAAGTAAAGAAAAACAGAGGAAATCGATGAATATGAGCCCTCAGCCTATTAAATAAAAATATATCACAAAATAAGGAGGAAAATGAATGATTACCTAGAATATACATAATAACTGGAGGGAGTGCTATGTTGAGAGGGTTTCACGTTTTAAATAATAATTCTATACCGGCAGAGACTCATTCGTTTTCCAGGGAAGTGGAGTCGATACCAATTCATATGATTAAGCCGAATCCCTATCAGCCAAGAAAAAATTTTACAACACAGGGGCTGGAGGAACTGGCGCAATCCATAAGGGAGTATGGAGTAATTCAACCCATTACGGTAAGAAAAACCGGACCGGATGGATATGAACTGATTGCCGGGGAACGACGGCTGCGTGCGGGGAAAATGGCCGGATTGACCCATATCCCTTCCATACTTGTCGATACCTATGAAGAAGATTCCGCAATTATGGCCATGATCGAGAACCTGCAGAGAGAGAATCTGCATTTTCTGGAGGAAGCAAAGGGCTACGAAAGTCTTATCCGGGATCATGGATTTACGCAGGAAGAATTGGCTTCCAAATTGGGAAAGAATCAATCCACAATCGCGAATAAACTTCGTATTCTGCGCTTAAGTGAAGAAGTAAAGGAAATGTTGATCAAGGAAGATCTGACAGAGCGCCATGCCAGGGCTCTCCTGAAGCTTCCGGACGAACAGCTTCAGTTGAAAGCCATCCAGCAGGTTGTGAAGGATAAACTGAATGTCCGGGATACTGAAAAGTTAATTGATCGGACGATTGAAAAAATCCGGGATCATCAGAGAGACAATATGATTCAGTCCAGGAAAAACAGAAAGTCATTCTCGGGGAAAAAGGATTTGAGAATTTTCACCAATACCATTCACAATGCCATCCGATTAATGGAGAAGTATGGCCTTTCCGTACAATATCATCAGATTGAAAAGGAGGATTGCATTGAAATCACCGTAAGCATACCAAAAAGCTGAGGGGTTCTCTTTCGGATTTCAACAGACTTTTCCACTGATCAGCAAAACACCAATAACGAGAAAAGCCAGCCCCGATGCTGTCTGGATGACATTTTGCGGTATAAAATTTGTAAGAAGCCCCCCTGCAACCACTCCAATCAGGGAGGATGCGGCGAGAGCAAGAGCAGAACCAATAAAGACCATCCAAATGGATTTGGTTTTGGCAGCCATCAACATGGTTGCCATTTGTGTTTTATCCCCCAGTTCAGCAAGAAACACCAGACAAAAAGTCGTCAATAAAGTTTTCATGAAAACCTCCGGATTTTTCATTTATATCATATTTATATTAGAATGTTTGAAAAAGTATGCCTTCACTCTTTTCAGAAATATTATTATCAACTATAATAGAGATAACAATGGAAAAAGAGGTGCAAATTCATGTCTAGAGTAATAGCAGTCGCCAACCAGAAGGGCGGGGTTGGCAAAACGACGACGAATGTAAATTTAAGTGCCTGTCTGGCAGTTCTCGGGAAAAGGGTGCTGACCATTGATATCGATCCACAGGGGAATACAACCAGTGGATTGGGGATAGATAAGAACCATGCGAAATATTCCATTTATGATATTATTGTCAACGGTGTGGATGCAAAAGATACGATCTTACATACTTCTGTTAAAAACCTGGATATCATTGTATCAAAAATTCAACTGGCCGGAGCCGAGATTGAACTGGTGCCAATGATGGCACGGGAGATGATTTTGAAAAAAGCTTTGGCGGATATCAAAGAGGATTATGAATATATCCTGATTGACTGTCCTCCCTCTCTTGGTCTGATTACCATAAACGCTCTCACTGCAGCGGATAAACTGCTGGTGCCCATACAATGTGAATACTATGCCCTGGAGGGGCTGACGCAGCTAATGAGTACTTATGAACTGGTAAAAAAGAATCTGAATCCGAATCTGGAAATTGAGGGAGTCGTACTGACCATGTTTGATGCCAGAACCAATCTTTCTATCCAGGTGGTCGATGAAGTAAAGAAGCACTTTAGAAATAAAGTCTATACGACGATTATTCCGCGCAATGTGCGGCTGGGAGAGGCACCAAGCCATGGAGTGCCTGTGATCCTGTACGATCCAAAATGCATTGGAGCAGAAGCCTATACGGATCTGGCAAAAGAAATGATCGCAAATGAAGAGGATGAGGAGGGCGAAGAAATATGGCGATGAAAAAAGGACTGGGAAGGGGACTGGATGCCCTGTTTGAAAGTTACAGGGAAGAAACAGAAACAGCGGATGAGGCACCAGGCGATAAAGGAAAAAATCAAATACAGGAAATCAGGGTTAACGATATTGATCCCAATCCAGATCAACCCCGCAAGCAGTTTACTAAAGAGGGGATTCAGGAACTGGCCGATTCTATTCGAAGCCATGGGGTCGTACAACCCATTATTGTGAAAAAAAGCGGTCTTCGATATCAGATCGTAGCCGGTGAGAGACGCTGGAGAGCAGCCAGGGAAGCTGGACTCCTAACCATACCTGCAATGATAATGGATTTGACAGAGAAAGAGGTCATTGAAATTGGGCTGATTGAGAATTTACAGAGGGAGGATCTCAACCCCATCGAAGAGGCACAGGGAATTCAGCAGTTGGTGGACAAGATGAATCTTACCCAGGAAGAAGCGGCGGAGCGCCTGGGGAGAAGCCGGCCTGCTGTTGCAAATGCGCTGCGGCTGTTGCAACTTTCCGGCAGGATACAGGAGTATTTATCCGAAAAGCGGATCACAACCGGACATGCAAAGGCATTGCTTTCCATTGAAGACAAAAAGCTGCGTGAAGAAGTTGCAGAGATGATACTGGTGAAGAATTTAAATGTACGGGATACCGAAAAAATTATTCAAAATATAAACAAGAAGAAAATTAAAAAGACTGCAAAGGAGAAGCCAGGCTATATCACGGAGATTGAAAACGGATTGGAAGAATCTCTTGGCACCAAAGTACAGATCCGACCCGGTGCAAAGAAAGGAATTATAGAAATTGAATATTATAGCAATGAGGATCTGGAACGGATTATCAACAGAGTATCCTATCAGCAATAAAAGCAAAATAATGTTCCACGTGAAACATTATGATGTTTTGCAGGTTGCTATCATAGGAATTGTTCCACGTGAAACATTGTGATGTTTTGCAGGTTGCTATCATATAAATTGTTCCACGTGAAACATTATGATGTTTTGCAGGTTGCTATCATAGGAATTGTTCCACGTGAAACATTTTAACATCTATAGACTTCCACGAATGAGGTTTGTAAAAACATTGGTGGTATAGAAAAATTTTGCGAAAAGGGATCCATCCAAAAATTCATTGATGATATTGGCAGGAGCAATCGTCATCAGAATGGGAACAAGAGCAAAGAGCATATAGATTAGGAAGATCCCACATATCAGGCCAAAGCCCATTCCAGCCACCCCATCAAGCTGCTTGAGGACAGGCAGATCTCGTACCGTTTTAAACGTGTTGATTACAATGTTTAAAATCAGTTTCGTTGCCAGAAACAACAAAAGGAAACTGATAATATGAATCACGATGGTTGCCATAGTCGTGTCAAAAAAATCGCCAAGGGCTTTTGTTCCATTTGCTGATTTAAAAATATTGGATTTCAGGATTCTGAAAAAGGGATTGGGCAAATCGGCTTTCTCCATAACATGGGAAAGCTGATCCTTTGAGAAAGAACTGATCCTGGCCAGCTTATTCTCCACATTCCCAATCCTGGAAGAGCCGTCCACATAAAATGCAGTGGTGCTCAATAGCTTTGGAAATCGGCTGACAATAAACTCCGTCAAAATAGGATAAAAAATCGCGGCAATGATCCAGGACAAAAAGAAAGATGCTGCATGCAGTGCAGACAGGATAAATCCATTGTATGCACCGTTCAGCATACAGACAGCCATAATAAAGAGTATTGCAATATCCAGGATATTCATTTTTTGTTCTCCCCCTGTTTTTTAGGTGTATAAATCTGCAAGTCATTGTTTTTTGTGCGAACATACAGACGTTCTGACTGGTAAGGATTGATCTCAATGGCATTCACCGGTTCTTTCAAGTTTTGCTTCTTTAGGATTTCTCCCGTCTTGCCGAGGAACACCACTGTTCTTCCATATTCCAATCCAAGATAGCCATTCTGATAAGGCTGTAAGTTGGTTAAATATTTTGGAAATATCTTAACGGAATACTCTCCGCTGTTATTCACTGTCAGACCATTCCCTTTTTCCTTTTCTATATCCGAACAATTCGGGAAATACAACAACAGACCATCCTTTCCGTGGATTGCATCAAATTTTCCATCAAAATTGTTTTTTATGGACCATTTCTGCTTTCCATTCACATTGTAACATAATATATCCCTGTTTCCCATCAGGACGACCGTGTCCCTGAGCCGGTATATATTATATAGCAACTGGTCTTTCAGGGAAAGAACGCCGAACAGTTCATTCCGGTTTACAAAATGAAAAATCCGGGAGAAGGGCACCGGGTTATCCATACTCATGGTCAGCAGGGAAAGATCCTTATTGCCCTCCTCGCCCATCGGACTGTCGGCAGAAAGAAATTTTGCATCCCCCATCCCATCCAGTGGGAGCAAGGAATCCTCTCCTCTTGCGAAAATCAGGGGCTCTATGATGGATTCCTTATTCTTTACCAGAAGCAGGAGAAAGTCGCCGCACTCTTTGATATCCCAAATAGAAAGGTCCTTATTTTCATAGACTTTGCTAAAGGGTACGGTCTGCGTATTATAGATACGATTCCCTGCCGTAACGATGTAGTGCTTTGAATGGGCGACAATGGAAATCTTCTCCCCTTCCGCTGAGACATCTTCCTGTTCAAAGGGTGATTTCTGTTCCGCTCCGTCCCAGCTGTAAAAGCGGGAAGGAGAACCGCAGAGGACCATGCCGTCCTTATAAAAATGCAGGAATTCCTCCTGGGAAAAGGGAATCGCCTTCCCGGAAGAAGCAAGGATCAAATCGGGATGGACCATTTGACGAATATAGGGCATATAAAAATAAGATGTGACAAGAACTGCCACTATCAATAAAATCAGGATGATTTTCCATCTTCGGTGCATTCTACTTCTCCTTTCGTATCACTTTAAATATGATTCGTTATAAATCAACAAAATCCTGCATTTCATACAAATAACAGAAGCCCGGCATTTAAAAAACATAGGGAGACATCCCATGAACCGGCATAAGTGGACGATTTTTAAACATAAGATAGGATGAATGGAGAAATAAACCAGGTAGTTACATGATTACGGAAGAAAAGGGAAAGAATAAACGAAAGTCCGTCCATTAAATCAATGGGAGGTTCGTATGGAGAATGTTCATGATGAAATATCAGTCGATGTAAGGGATCCCCATGCATTAACCCGATTCAGCAGAGGGTTTGAAAGAATCTTCCGGAGCTGCTATTCCAGGAAGTTTGGAGATATCGTAATCGTCTGTATCGGAACGGATCGTTCCACCGGAGATTGCCTGGGGCCTTTGGTAGGACATAAGCTTCAGCTAATTCAATACAGTATGGTATCGGTCTATGGAACCCTGGATCACCCTGTTCACGCCAAGAATCTGAAGGAAGAGATCCACAGCATTGGGCGGAAGCATAAACATCCTTTTCTGATTGGGATTGATGCCTGCCTGGGAAAACCGGAACGCATCGGTCAGATCACGATCGGCAAGGGTCCGCTGCGTCCCGGAGCGGGAGTCAACAAGGAGCTGCCGGAGATCGGGCATATGCATATCACAGGGGTTGTCAACATGAGTGGCTTTATGGAATATCTGACCCTGCAAAATACCCGGTTGAATCTGGTCATGCGAATGGCGGATACCATAAGTAATGGAATACACTTTACCATATGGAAATACATAGACGACAAGGAAGACAGGCACTCGTTTCTGCCCGATAAGATATCGGACCATGAGACGTCTCAAAAGCAGGATCAGAAATAACCGGGAGGAAACAGCGGACTGTATACTCTGTTTTCAATCATGGCTATGATTTCCTCCGGTGTCTTATTCTCTGCGGGAATCATTAGAATATTGGGACCGGAAGCAGCTGCATCGAAAATTCCTTCAATGTTCTGGAAGGAAGGAAAGGTTTTTTGGCTCAAAGGATTCTGGCCCCGATAGATATAACAGGTTGCGGTGCTGCTTCCCTCATCTTCATATACAGTATGATACCCATGCTGTTCCAGTATCGTTTTCAGTTCTTCCATTCCCCGCTCCAGAATAATTGTTTGCATAAAAAAACACCTCCGCTGTTTATTTTATTATTGTTACGGAAAGGTGTCCCTATTATGCATTTATGTAGAAGACGATTGAAAAGCCTTGTCGATCGCTTCTTTTTCTTCATTGGAAAGGTCATAGGTGGATAGTCCACTCTGGATTGGCTTGGCAAATATAGCAGAGGAGTTTCTGCTGTAAAGGCCTGTCAATACGATGCCGTTTCCCTTCTCATCCAGCAGTGCTACAGAAAAGCTTTGATTCCCGCCCATTCGTTCAAAGGCGTTGTAGCGAACGATACCAACCCGCTGCAGGCACTGGTTCATTCTGCTGTTCATGGAGGGAATGGAAAGCTCCAGATCCCGGATACCGGAAAGTCGGCTCTCCAGTCTGTCCATGTGCTGATTCAGCATTGCTTCCAGATTCTTATTGTTGCTGCCTCTCATAAGCCGTTTATATTTTCGAAGTATTTTGCTGGTTCGAAAGTAGTTGGCCAGGACAATCAAAAAGGAAATCAGGGATAAAATGGCTGCGCTTAAGACTATTTCTGTTATGTAGTGATTCACAAATGGTATGATGCTATCCATAGAGCCTCCTCGTAAAATATCTTCCAGCACCGAATGGACATTGGCATCTGCTGGGGCGGAACCAATTCCTCTCCGTATTGTCTTTGTTCATTCAGACAAAATGGCGTTCTGTTAAAGTGAAACTTTTCTGCCCTGATCTGTTGAATTTAACGGAAGATATAGTTTTTTCTCCTTCGCCTCCTCTTCCTTATGGAATGAATAATCAGAAGAAGAAGAATCAGCAAAATGGCCAGAAAGATCAATTCAACCGGAATGTCCACTCCACCCACGGATACGGACTTTATCAGCTTTTCTCCGTTCTTGTCCACGGATGCCGTTTCCGTTTTTGGCGGGGTCGCCTTTGCGGTGGGCTTTGGCGCAACGTCAGAGGAGGACAGGGTGGAAAGTTCCTCCTTTATCCAATTCTGGAACAGTGCATTGTCCGCAACAAGATTTTTGGATTGATTCAGGTATTTGGAGAGCTCCGCATCGTCCGCCGATGAATCTTTCTTATAATGATACTGATCGAATATCATCCGGCTCTTCATGGTACTTTCCAATTCTCCGTAAAGAGGCTGTTCCTTCAATTGGTCGTAAATTGCGGACATTTGATCTTCCTGATACAACCCCTGACAGGACAGTGCCTTTAAAAACAGAAGCTCGTTTTTTAAAGGCGTGTCCCCCTGCGCATTCAGATATTCATCAATACTGTGGATGGTCTCTTCGTAGGACTGGTTGAGAAAGGCCTTTCCAATGGATTGGATGGTGGAATCGCTGGAGCCATGTGTCAGAATGTAGTCTGCTGCCGCCTGCTCCACAGGGCAGAAGACGAGACGAATCGCCTCCGGAACTTCAGAATTCCGATATCGCCAGGCCAAACGTCCTCTTCCGTCATATTCCTGAGGGAGGGGATTGGGAGTCAAGGCACAGGGAGCCTGCACATCCTGATCACCCATATTTACGACAACTTCAACATTTTGGGCCGTGCCGCTCCAGGACTTCAGATACTCCAGCGGGATTCCTATGCTTTTGGTGCCATTTTGCTCTATTTGATTCTCCGTGGAATAGGACAGGCGGATCACTCTGTGTTCGTTTGGAGACAGGCTGATCTTCCATGTGTACCAATGGTCCGGAATGTCCCGTGCAAAGGCCTCTTCTGATTTTGTACGATCCCTTCGGAGGACGGTTTTTGCGTGCTCTCCATCCATGAAGACCTCCAGACCGGATATTTTTGTGGTGCCCTGGTCTATGGAAGAAGGTATACCCATGGTGAATTTTGCTTCCGACTCCGGGCTTGTGTTCAGAAGAACCAGAGTGGCATTGGTTTTGGTAACGTCAGAATCTACTTTCAGATAAGCTTTATAGGAAACCACCTGTACGCTTTCATTTTTATGCAGTACGACGGAGGAGGATTCCCTGGACAGGGAAGATGGCATGGCTCCTGCTGCAACTGGTATGGCCAGTATCATCAGCACACACAACAGCGATAGGTTTCTTTTCATGATGGTTCCTGCCTTTCAAATAAAATAGCTTATATAAAGTACATTCCTATACTTTATCAGTTTAACATACTCTATAAAAAAGGACAAGAAAATACAAATGATTATATGGAAAAAAAGGGTAGTTCACAGCAAGCCATTGGCATATGGAAAGAAGAGGTGCAGCTAATGGCAGGCCATTGGCATATGGAAAGAAAAGGCGCAGCTTATGGCAGGCCGTTCAGAAGCGGTGTCAGTTTGCCAATATAATAAATATACAATCTGTGTAAAGGACGTGTCATGGCTACATACAGCAATTTGGTATGCAGCTCGTCTTCCGGATAACAATTTTCCGAAGCGTTGGCCAGAAGAACTGCATCAAATTCCAATCCTTTTGCCAGATAGCCGGGAAGCAGGACCGTTCCTCCGGGATATTCCCTTTCCTTGCCTGTTATCAATTGAATATCCGGAACCTTTTTTCGGATCCGCTTGCCAAGTTCTCTGCACTCCTCTTCTGTTTTGCAAAGAACTGCAATGGTCTTCAGGCCGTTTTCCCGACAATCCCTTATGTTTTCTGCCATTTTATCAGATAACTCGGTAAGATCGCATGCCCGCTTTATCTCGGGTGCCTGTCCGTGACGGATCACCGGTTCGGCAGGCGGCAGATCGTAGGGCAGTCTGCGGGCTACCGCATTGGCGGCATTCATAATCTCCACGGTGGTGCGGTAGCTCTTTTTCAGGGTAAGGGTACGGCATTTGCCCTGGAATACCTCTTTTATTACCGTATTCCAGTCCGTTATGCCATGCCAGGAATGAATTCCCTGGCAAAGATCCCCCAATATGGTCATGGATCCGCCATGCATCATCCTTTTCAGCAGATATAGCTGAAAGACACTGAGATCCTGTGCCTCATCCACGACAACGTGCCTGATGGGTGTCTTTTGATCCAGGCCGTCCGTTTCCAGCTTCAGATAGAGCAGGGGCGCCAGGTCTTCCATTTCCGGATTCCCCTGATGGATATGGTCCAGGGTTCTTTCCCTGATATATTCTCTCTGTTCCGGCTCAATAAATGGCTCGGAGAACTGTTCGAACGCACCGCTCAAAAAGAAATCCCTGTAATATTCCAGGGGAGTTTTTTTCCTGATCTGCCTGAGATACGAGTTTACGGAGGATTTGGATGCCCTGCGGACTTTGCCGAGGGTCGCGTCCTTTTCCTCAATGATCTGAATGATCCGCTGTCTCCTTTCACTTTCTTTCATGGGAGATTGCTTCAGCGCGGAAACCTTTTGATCACAGACTTTCTGAATCCGTTCGGTCATTTGTTTCTCCGTATTTTTTACTTTGTGCTGCAGGATATACCGGATTCTCCCCATGCGTTTCCGAAAGGGGAGATCGCTATATTCCTTTTGAAACAGGGTCTGGATCTCTTCCCGTGTCAGAACGGTATCGGACTCCAGCTTGAAATCCCCCTCCGGAAGATAAGTCTGTTCAAGCTGATGAAGATAAGCTTCCAGGATTCGTTTCCAGTCCATGGAGGACTTAAAAAGAGAACATTTCATCATTTGCCCGGATTCGGCGGCAGACACGTGGGGATCGGTCAGGAAGGCCAGTTTTTCGTTGGGATCCTGTATTTTCCATCTGCAGTGAAGGCAGTCCAGGGCAAGGTCCGGAAATGTGGCCTGCCTTACATTTTCCGCTCCCAATTCCGGCAGAACTTCTGATATATAGTTCAGAAACAGCTTGTTGGGCGCGAGAATCAAAAAATTTTCCGGGCGGATGGTTTTTTCATAAGTATAAATAAGGTAGGCAATCCGATGAAGGGCTATGGTGGTTTTTCCGCTGCCGGCAGCTCCCTGCACGATAAGCGGATTCCACATATCCGCACGGATTACCCGATTTTGTTCCGCCTGAATGGTGGAGACAATGTCCTTCAGGCGATTGTCGGCGTTGGCTCCGAGGTAGGACTGCAGGAATGCGTCGTTTGTGGTGATATCGATATCCTGAATATCCAGTAGTTCCCCGTTTTCAACGGAGAATTGCCGTTTCAGGCGAAGATCGCCGCAGACCGTACCTTCCGGACAATGGTATTTTGCTTTTCCCAGCCTTTCTTCATAATACAGGTTGGCGATGGGAGCACGCCAGTCTACAATAATGACTTCGTGATCCTTTTCCCGGATCAGGGAAGTCTTGCCGATATAGACTTTTTCCGTATGAGCGGACCTGTCCTCGTGAAAATCGATACGGGCAAAATAAGGCTTTTTCCGGGAAGAGGCAAGATTCTTCAGCCGCTGTCCCATCCGGTCCTGAAACATGGTGTTGATCATCATTGTGATATATTTTTCACTGTCTGCGGAATCAAAATGCATCATTGTCTTTTTGATGGTTTGATCCACCTTTGTCTTTTTGCCCATCTGAGACAGGATGGTTTGATTCATATCCTGAATGGTATGGTTCAGTCTGTTTTTCTCCTGGCGGTAATCCGGATGTTTTTTTGCATCCATCTGGTGCACCTCCTTATTCATGCTGTGCATTCAAAGCAGAAGGCCCTCTCTGCTGGCATGCATGCCATTCCTGAAAGGCTTGTCGCATTGCCGGTACAGGAGGACGCAAGCTGCCTGTCACAGGAAAAGAGCAGTAAACTTCATTTTACACAAAATTTATCAATAAGTCAAATAAAAAAGAAAAACAAATTCCGACTGTTTTTCCCTCCTTTTGTGACAGGATTGTTTACACAGTGGGACTTCTTTGTCAGAAATAACGACATTATATTTATTGGTGTAGATAGAAATATTTGGGTAATAGTATGGGAAATAAAGGCTTGTCACAGGAGGAAGTCGAAAATATGGAAAACAGGGGACAGAATCCGGATGGGACAAGCCGGATGCAAGAAACGAATGGAGGAATTCGTATGAGAAAGTTTCATGGTACCAGAAGGAAAGCGGCCGGAAACAGTAATGTGGATGCGGGAAAAATCACCCTGCCTTTATTGCTGTTTCGTGTCTGTGTTTTGATCTTTTCAATTTTACTGATACTGAAAACAGACGGTTTTTTTCAGGATGGGAAAGATCTGCTTCTGTGTTTTGGAGTTTATCAGGTCCTGGTTTTCTGTATGTTCCGGCCGATGATCGGTATCGGGCCGGCCAGGCTTCTTTTTTGCGGAGCGGACTTTTTGATGACTCTGACACTGTTGTTTCTGACAGGCGGAATCACCAGCCCGCTGATCCCCTGCATTTTTCTGCCGCTTTTTACCTTCCATGTTCTGTACGGGATCCGGGGCATGATATCCGGACTGGCAGGCTGCGTCCTTTGCATCGGGGCGATGTCCCGGCTTCCGTCAGCCTTTTTTTTGCTGACAGTGAATGCAGGAAGGATGAATGAAACCATGGGCCTGACAGTGCTCGGCATCAGTACCCTATTGTTTTATGTGCTGCCTTCCATTTTGTGGGGGCAATATTTTTACAGGGCGAACCGGCTTAGGATCCTGAAGAAAAGAAATGCGGATCTGGGGGATATGAACCGGAAACTGATGGCATTGTATGAGATGGTGGGAAAGTTTCATGTGGATGCTGATATGGAAGAGGTGATGAACCGGTTGCTTGTTTTGTGCAATCAGCTGTTCTGGGTGGAACGATCCTGTATTTTCCTGATCCGGAATGAAGAAGTGGAGACTTATGGCAAGCCCTCTCCCGAAGAAAAACAAAATATTCATCAGCTGATTCGGGAGTATAAAAAGGGGAATTCTCCGGGAGGAGAAAAGGAATATATCCTTCAGGAGCATTCCCTGGCCGTTCCTCTGATCCGGGGTCCCCGCATCAATGGAGTACTTTCCCTGAGTGGATGGAACCGCACTGAGATTACCGGTGAGGAGGTCATATTGTTTTCCATGATTGCCAATCTGCTCTGTACCTATCTGGAAAATATGGAGTATATGGCATCCTTGCATTCAAAACGCACTTCCGAAACCAGCGTTCTTTTGAACCAGCTCGACTCCGGAAAGCCGGTCCGGGGGATCGTGGACAAACGAATTTTATCTGTCTAACGGGATGGACAGAAAATTGATTGAAATTCCATGGACGGAAGCATGAAATCCATTCTTCCAATGAATACTAACTGTGTGGCAAATTCAGCGGAAGGAGGGAAAATCATGTGGTGGGATCCAAACAATTTAAATGGATTTTGGCCTCTCTGGCCCATTGTCAGTCAGGATAATGACAGAAACCGTGTAAAGGAAGGCAATGAGTTCTATCAGGTTTATGTCAATCAGGATTATGTGGGAGACAAGGAATGCGTGGCCCAGGGAGACGGTGGGCCATCCTCTGTGGAGGATTATCTGAAGTCCAGGGGATTTGGGGACCTTGCAATTCAAACGGAAGGGAATCAAATCCGGATTCAGGCCGATGAGGCGGATCAGGCCGAAGAAATAAAAAGAAATTTATCGGTTTATCTCAGCATCCGATAACGGGGAATGCGCTTTTTCAAATTGATGTTGTACAGTTTTGCAAGGCTGCAGGCTCATGCAGCCTTTTCTTCTTTGTCGGTGGCAAGTCCACTCAAATATTGCGGTGCGGAAGGAATGAAGGATTGCATGTCGAACAATTAACTATTCATGCATGTATCAAGGATAAGGAACGAAAAGGAACCCGGCAGGAGAACGAAAAGGAACCCGGCAGGAGAACGAAAAGGGATCTGGCAGGAGAACGAAAAGGGATCTGGCAGGAGAACGAAAAGGAACCTGGCTGGCAGGAATTTGGGAACGAATTGCGAAA